>Ga0181519_10000289_pt1 | contig 47189 bp, 41 predicted proteins | sample PEATcosm2014_Bin_26_FD_121102 | JGI IMG/M metagenome (GOLD analysis project Ga0181519, IMG submission 121102) | Peatland microbial communities from MTU Mesocosm Facility, Houghton, MI, USA - PEATcosm2014_Bin02_10_metaG | ecosystem: Environmental > Terrestrial > Soil > Wetlands > Peat | place...
AATGGTGGGTGCAGTAGGGATCGAACCTACGACCCGCTGATTAAGAGTCAGCTGCTCTACCAACTGAGCTATGCACCCGCGCCCGCCTATGGGCCATCGAAGGCCGCCCATGCGCGAGGCGGCGGAACATAGCCAAAAAGATTGGGATAGCAAGGACGGAAGCGCGGGGGGTGGGGGCGGGCGTGGCGGCGGTGGCGGCCCCCCCCCACCGCTTTGCGGTCCCCCTCCCCCAGGGGGGAGGAGAGGGGGGCTGGCGGGAAGGGCCTAGATCCCCGCGCCGTTGTCCAGGCTGATCATGGCGGCCTCGTGGGCCTGGGCCTCGGCGGTGATCCAGCTGACGAAGGCCTTCACCTGGGGCAGGCGGCCCTTGGCCTTGGGGTGGACGACATAATAGGCGAAGTCCACCGAGGTGGTGATCGGCATGGGTACGATCAGGCGCCCGGCGTCCAGATCGTCCTGGGCCAGGGTGCGTTTGGCGAGCGCGACGCCCCGGCCGCCCACGGCCGCCTCGATCACCAGGCTCGACTGGTTGAAGCGCGGGCCGCGGTTGGGATCCACGCCCTTCACGCCCCGGGCCGCCAGCCACATCAGCCAGTCGGGGCAGCTGTCGTCGGCGTCGGGGGAGCCGTCGTGCAGGAGCACGTGATTGACCAGGTCGGCCGGGCTGGAGACCGGATGGCTGGCCATCAGCTCGGGGCTCATCACCGGCACCACGGTCTCGGTCATCAGGCGGATGGCCTCCAGGCCCGGATAGGGGCCGGCGCCATAGCGGATGGCCAGATCGATATCCCCGGCCCCGAAATCCACCAGATCCATGTCGGCCGAGAGCCAGACATCCACCTCCGGATGGGCGGTCTCGAAATGGCCCAGGCGCGGCACCAGCCATTTGGCGGCGAAGGAGGGGGCGGCGGTGAGGGTGAGGCGGCGGCCATCGACGGCGGCGGTGAGCAGGGAGGCCGCCTCGGCCAGGCGGTCGAAGGCTTCGCGCAGGGCGGGGAGGGCCGTCTGGGCGGCGTCGGTGAGGAGCAGGCCCCTAGGCGTGCGCTTGAATAGCGAGGCGCCGACATAGTCTTCCAGGTTCTGGATCTGCTGCGAGACGGCGCCGGGGGTCACCGAAAGCTCATCGGCGGCGCGGCTGAAATTGAGGTGCCGGGCGGCGGCCTCGAAGGCGCGTAGGGCGTTAAGGGGCGGCAGGCGCCGTCTGGTGTCCATAGATTTACTGATACCCCCGGCAGAAGTCCTCGGCTTGCGAAATGGGAGGGGCGAACCCTATTTGCAACCTCGCCGAGGCGCCCTTCGCCGATCGGCGCCTTTAGACTTACTCCAATAAGAAGCCCCAAGTTCCATGGCCGCTGACCGCTATCAAGGGAGAGCCTCCAGGGCCGGCGACATTCGCCGGCTGGTGGTGCTCGGCGGCGAGCGCGGGGCGGCGGCCGGCGCCGGCAAGGTGTGGCTGGTGGGCGCGGGCCCGGGCGATCCCGATCTGCTGACCATCAAGGCGCTCAAGGTGCTGCAGGGCGCCGATGTGGTGGTCCACGATGGGCTGGTGTCGGAAGCGGTTCTGGCCCTGGCCCCTGGCGGCGCGCGCCGGATCAGCGTGGCCAAGCGCAAGTCGCGCCACGCCTACCCCCAGGAAGAGATCAATCGCATGCTGGTCGCCTTCGCCCGCGAAGGGTTGGCCGTGGTGCGGCTCAAGGGCGGCGACGCCTTTGTGTTTGGCCGGGGCGGCGAGGAGCTGGAAGCCTGCCGCGCGGCGGGGGTGGATTGCGACGTGATTCCGGGCGTCACCGCCGCCCTGGCCGCATCCGCGGCCGCCGGCGCGCCGCTCACCCATCGCGGGGCGGCGCAGAGCGTCACCTTCGTCACCGGCCACGCCAGGGCCGGCGAGACGCCGGATCTGGACTGGCTTTCGCTGGCGCGGGCCAATCAGACCGTGGTGATCTATATGGGCCTCTCCAACGCCGGGGATATCGCCGCGCGGCTGATCGCGCAGGGCCGGGAAGGCTCGACGCCGGCCCTGATCGTGGAAAACGCCAGCCTGCCGGGCGAGCGCCGCGTCCTCACCACCCTCAACCAGCTCGGCGCGGCGGCCAGGGGCCTGGACGGCCCGGCCCTGCTGATCGTCGGCGAAGCCATGGCGATGGCGGCCGCCTCTTCTCCTCCCCCCCTGGGGGAGGGGGACCGCGAAGCGGTGGAGGGGGCTCCAGCCTTGCTGCAACACAGGCGTCAAGCTGGAGCCCCCTTCCCCGGCTTCGCCGGGACTTCCCCCAAGGGGGGAAGAGAACGCGTTCCCTCTCCTCCCCCTCTGGGGGAGGGGGACCCCGAAGGGGTGGAGGGGGCCGCGCGCTCCGCCGCGAGGTTCGCCCGATGAAAGCCCTGACGGCCAATCGGCTCGCCGACGGCGAGGTGGTGTTCTGGCGCGGCGGCGCCTGGATGGAACGGTTCGCCGACGCGGAACTGTTCGACGATGACGCCCAGGCCGAGGCGGCCGAGGGCCACGCCAAGGCCGAGATCACCTGTCTGGTCGACCCCTATCTGATCGATGTGGTCGAGGTGGAGGGCGGCGTCGCGCCGCTCAGTTATCGCGAACGCCTGCGCGCGCTCGGCCCCACCAACAAACCCGATCATGGCAAGCAGGCCGCCGGCGGGGCGGATATCGAGGTGCTGGCCCATGCGCACGGCGCCGCCCGGTCCACCGGCCGGGTCAATCTGATCAAGCGAAAATAGAGTTCATGTACCGTTACGACCCCATCGACCAAGCCATGCTGGCCGACCGCGCCGCGGAATTCCGCGAGCAATGCGCGCGCCGCCTGGCCGGCGACCTGACCGAGGATCAGTTCAAGCCGCTTAGGCTGATGAACGGCCTCTATCTGCAGCTGCACGCCTATATGCTGCGGGTCGCCATCCCCTATGGAACGCTGGATTCGGATCAGCTCCGGGCCCTGGCCAGGGTCGCGCGCACCTATGACCGCGGCTATGGCCACTTCACCACCCGCACCAATATCCAGTTCCACTGGATCAAGCTGCGCGACGCGCCGGATATCCTGGACGATCTGGCCAAGGTCGGACTGCACGCCATCCAGACCTCGGGCAACTGCATCCGCAATATCACCGCCGATCCGCATGCCGGGGCCACGGCCGACGAGGTGGACGATCCGCGCATCTGGGTCGAGGCCATGCGGCAATGGTCGACCTTCCATCCCGAGTTCGCCTTCCTGCCGCGCAAGTTCAAGATCGCGGTGACGGCGGCGGCCAAGGATCGGGCGGCGATCAAGATCTATGACGTGGGCCTGCGCCTGCACCGCGACGACGCCGGCGAGCTTTCCTTCGAGGTTCATGTGGGCGGGGGCCTCGGCCGCACGCCCTATATCGGCCCGGTGATCCGCGAGCGCCTGCCGGCGCGCCACCTGCTCTCCTATCTCCAGGCGATCCTGCGCGTGTTCAACCGTCATGGCCGGCGCGACAATATCTTCAAGGCCCGGATCAAGATCCTGGTGGCGGCCTTGGGCGTGGAGGAATTCAGCCGCCAGGTGGAAGAGGAATGGGCCAAGACCGACAAGGCTCAGGTCGACCTGCCGGACGTGGAGCTGGCGCGCATCCGCGCCGCCTTCGCGCCCAACGGTTTCGAGACCTTGCCGCCGGTGTCGAAGGCCTTCGCCGCGGCCAGGCTCTCCGATCCGGCCTTCGCCCGGTTCGCGCGCCATAATGTCATGGCCCACAAGGTCCCCGGCTACGCCCTGGTGAACATCGCCCTGAAGACCCCGGGCGAAACCCCCGGCGACGCCTCGGCCGAGCAGATGGAGGTGGTGGCCGATCTCGCCGATCGCTATTCGTTCGGCGAGGCGCGGGTGACCTATGAGCAGAACCTGCTGCTGCCGCATGTGAAGCTGGACGACGTGCCGGCGGTGCACGCGGAACTGGCGGCGGCGGGCCTGGCCAGCGCCAATATCGGCCTGATCAGCGACATCATCGCCTGCCCCGGCCTCGACTACTGCGCCCTGGCCAACGCCCGGGCCATCCCCATCGCCCAGGACATCGCCCGCAAGTTCGCCGACCCGGAGGTGGCCGAGAAAGTCGGCGAGCTGAAGATCAAGATCAGCGGCTGCATCAACGCCTGCGGCCACCATCACGTGGGCCACATCGGCATTCTGGGCGTCGATAAGAAGGGCGAGGAATTCTACCAGCTCACCCTGGGCGGTTCGGGCGAGGACAACGCCAGCCTCGGCCAGATCCTGGGACCGGCCCTGCCGGCCGACGGGGTGACGCGGGCGATCGACCAGATGGTCGAGGTCTATCTCAAAGAACGTACGGGCGAGGAGCGGTTCCTGGACACCTTCCGGCGAACCGGCCTCACCCCCTTCAAGGAGGCCGTCTATGCCGAAGCTCATTAAGTGGCGCGCGGGCGCCGCGGCGATCGTCGAAGATCCCTTCACCAGCGTGGCCGACGATCAGGAAATCCCCCCGGGCGATGTGATCATTTCGCTGCGCCGCTTTCACGACGAGGGCGCGCGCCTGCTGGGCGGCGGCCGGGCGGTGGGTGTGCGCATCGAGCCGAACGAAGCGGTGGAGGATCTGGCCTATGACCTGCCGATGCTGGCCGTGGTCGCCCTGGCGTTTCCCAAGTTCCGCGACGGCCGCGCCTTCAGCGCCGCGCGGGTGCTGCGCGAGCGCCTGGGCTTCACCGGCGAGGTGAGGGCGGTTGGCGACGTGCTGCTGGAGCAGGCGCCCTATCTGATCCGCTGCGGCTTCGACGCGGTGGAGACCGAGGACCCGTCCACCGTCGCCCGCTGGACCGCCGCGGCCCGGCGCTATCGGCACGTCTATCAGCGCGCCGCCGACGGCCGCGAGCCGGCGTTTGTCGAGCGTCAGCGCGAACCGGCCTTGGTCGAGCGTGTCGGGATATGACCATGACCGACCAGGTCGATCGGCCCCGCACCTTGGCCCAGGAACTGGACGCGCGCCTGCGCGACGCCCATCCGGCCGAGGTGATCGCCGCGGCCGTGGAGAGGTTCGGCGACAAGCTGGCCCTGGTCTCCTCGTTCGGGGCCGAATCGGCGGTGCTGTTGCATATGGCGGCGCGGATCCGACCCGACATTCCGGTGCTGTTCCTCGACACCGGCATGCTGTTTGGCCAGACTCTGGATTATCGCCGCGCCCTGACCACCCGGCTTGGCCTCACCGACGTGCGCGATCTTCGCCCCAGCTTCGAAGACCTGGCGACCCGCGATCCGGAATCCAACCTCTGGCAACGCGACACCGACGCCTGCTGTCATATCCGCAAGGTGCTGCCGCTGGATACGGCCCTTTCCGGCTTCGACGCCTGGATCACCGGCCGCAAGCGCTTCCACGGCGGCGACCGCCTGCGCCTCTCCGTGGTCGAAGAGGCCGAGGGCAAGATCAAGTTCAACCCCCTGGCCAATTGGACCAAGGTGGAGATCGACGAATACGCGGAGCTGCACGATCTGCCGGCCCATCCCCTGGTGTCGGCGGGCTTCCCGTCGATCGGCTGCTGGCCCTGCACAAATCCGGTGGAAGAGGGCGCCGATGTGCGCGCCGGACGCTGGGTGGGTTCGCAAAAGACCGAATGCGGCATACATACGGCCCGCGCGCCCGGCGCTCCGCCATTTCTCGGCGGCGATCTCTAGAGCCTGAAAGTTTCGTTTCCCGATGACCGACGCCACCACCCTGGCCGCGCCGTCCAAGGCGAGAGGCGCCTTCTACACCGAGCGCGTGACCTGGGTTCACCACTGGACGCCATCGCTCTTCACCCTGCGCACGACGCGCGATCCCGGCCTGCGTTTCGCCAGCGGCCAGTTCGTGATGCTGGGCCTGGAGATCGAGGGCAAGCCGCTGCTGCGCGCCTATTCCATCGCCAGCGCCGCCTATGCCGACGAGCTGGAGTTCTATTCGATCAAGGTCCAGGACGGCCCGCTGACCTCGCATCTGCAGAAGATCCGCGAAGGCGACGAGGTGCTGGTCGGCAAGAAGCCCACCGGCACCCTGGTGCTCGACGGCCTGCGGCCCGGGCGCAATCTCTATCTGGTCGGCACCGGCACGGGCCTCGCGCCCTTCCTCAGCCTGGTGCGCGACCCGGAGGTCTATGAGCGCTTCGACAAGGTGATCGTCACCCACACCGTGCGCGAAGTGGCCGATCTCAACTACCGCGAGTTCCTTGAGCACGAACTGCCCAAAGACCCCGATCTCGGCGAATGGGTGGCGCCCAAGCTGATCTACTATCCCACGGTGACGCGGGAGCCCTTCGTCACGGAGGGCCGGATCACCGACCTGATGGCCAGCGGCAAGCTGTTCGCCGACATCGGCCTCCCTGACCTCGATCCGGCGCGCGACCGCCTGATGCTGTGCGGCGGCCCCTCGGTGCTGGCCGACCTGAAGGCCCTGCTCCTGGCCAGGGGCTATGAGGAAGGCTCGGTCGCCAACCCCGGCGACTTCGTGCTGGAACGGGCGTTCGTCGAGACCTGACGCCCCGGGAGGCGCTTAAAGCCCCTCCGGTATTGACCTATCCGCCCGCGCGCCTAGGGTTGAAACCATCGATTTCTGCGTAACGCGGGGCTTTGGTTTCCCGCGATGCGTTCCCAGTAGGGGAGGGCGGTTGATGTCGGTTCGGGTGCGGAAGAGCGTCTATGCGTTGCCGGCCGGCGATGCGACGCTGGACTGGTACAACAAGGCGGTGAAGGACCTCCTCAGCCGGCCGGTCTCCGATCCCACAAGCTGGCGATACATGGCGGGGGTTCACGGCGCGCGCGCCAGCGTGACCCGGCCCTCCGGCGCCGCCGGCTACTGGGACGCCTGCCAGCACCAGTCCTGGTATTTCCTGCCCTGGCACCGGGCCTACATCACCATGTTCGAGGCGGTGGTCGCCGCCAGCGTCGCCAAGCAGGGCGGCCCGGCCGACTGGGCGTTGCCCTATTGGAACTATTCCGAGGATACGACCGCCAATCCGAGCGCCCGGTCGCTGCCGGCGGCCTTCAGCGGCAAGACCCGGCCCGACGGCACGCAGAACTATCTGTCGAGCGCCCGCGGCGGCGCGCTCAACCTGACCGATGGCGTGGTGTCGCTCAACGCCTTGAAGATAAAGGCATTCGGCGGTCCGCCCGGCGGCGGCGCGCCTGGCTTTGGCGGGCCCAAGGATGGCCCGTTTCACTTCGGCTCCATCGACGGCGCTCTGGAAATGGTGCCCCATAATGTGGTGCATGGCGCCATCGGCGGCTTCATGGGCGATCCGGAAACCGCGGCCCTGGACCCGATCTTCTGGCTGCACCACTGCAACATCGATCGGCTGTGGGAGGTCTGGCGCAACCAGGGCCCGGGTTCGGGCTGGCGGGACTCCGCCTGGATGGCGCAGACCTTCGATTTCCACGACGCCTCGGGCAATGCGATCACCATCGCCTGCAAGGACATGCTCGATACCACCAAGCTCATGCACGGCTATTCCTACGACAGCACCCCGGTCGCCACCGCCATGATCGATCCCAACGCCAGCGGCGACAGCGCGCCGACCCAGACCGCCGAACTGGTGGGCGCCAATTCCGGCGCCCTCGCCCTCGCCTCCGATCCGGTGACCACCTCGGTCCCGCTCTCCCTCGACCGCACCACCATGTCGTTCACCGACAGCGCCAAGCCCAAGCCGAGCAATGTCTTCCTCAATGTCGAGAACGTCACCGGGACCGGCGTTCCAGGGGATTTCCTGGTGGCGGTGGCGCCGGCCGCCAGCGGGGCCGATCCGATCACCGTGGGGGTGTTCGGCGTCTTCGGCATCGCCCAGGCCAGCGATCCAAATCGGTCGCACGGCGGCGGGGGGTTGAGCGCCGCCTTCGACATTACCGAGTTCGCCGATCAGATTGGCCTGAGCGATGGCAGCGCCACGCAGGTGGGGGTCACCCTGACGCCCCAGGCGCCGCCGCAGGTGGACAGCTCCGCCGCCCCCGACGAACTGTCGGATGTGGAGCTGGATACGACCAGCCCCACCCTTTCGGCGGGCCGCGTCAGCCTGTTCTTCGCCATCGATCCCGATACAGGCGCGGCGGGCGGCTCTTCCCCGCCCAGCGATCCGTCGCTCAACGCCTGATGACCGCGGCGGCGGCCCTGCCGGCTCGCGCCCAGTTCCTGACCGCCAGCGCGCGCCTTGGCCTGCGCTCCCAGGTTTTTCGCTGGGCCATCGCGCCTTCGCTCCTGGCCTGGATGGGTCTGGTCGCCATTACGGCCAATGGCTTCGAACCCGCCCTTTGCCTGTCATCGAAGGCCGGCCAGGTTGGGGGTCTTGTGAGAACGCTGGAGGCCAGCCTCGCGGGTCTCGATCCGGCCGCCATCGCCATCGGCTGGGGATTGATGCTCGTGGCGATGATGGGGCCGCTGACGGCGCCGATGATCACCTATGTGGCGGCCCGCGGTTTCGCCGATCGCCGCGACCGGGCCGTTGGCCTGTTCATTCTCGGCTACGCCGGCGTCTGGACCGCGGCGGCGGCGGCCGGCTTCGCCTTCCTGCTGCTGCTTCATGCCCTGGTTCCCCATTCCGGACCCGGCATCGGGCTTGGCCTTTTCGGGGTGGCGGCCGCGGCGGCCTGGCAGCTTTCCCCCGCCAAGCGACGGGCGCTCAATCGCTGTCATGGCGTCATGGCCTTGCGCGCCGATGGGTGGGCGGCGGACGCGGACGCGGCCAGGTTCGGCGCCGTGCACGGCGGCCGATGCGTTCGCGCCTGCGGGCCGACGATGTTTCTGACCATGATCGGCGCCCATGGCGTGGCGATGATGGCGGTGGTGTTCGCCGTTCTGCTGGCCGAGCGCGCCAGCTTTCGGCCCCGTCAATCCGCCGCGGCGGTGTTGCTCCTGCTGGCCGGCGTGGTTTTCGCGCCGCTCGCCTGAGCGCCGCTGGATCGCCTTACCGGCCCGGCGCGACCATGATCTTGATCTGGCTCTTGTCGGTCTGCAGAGCGGTGAAGGCGCTGGGGGTTTCGTCGAGGCTGACAACGCCGGTGATGATTTCGTTGTAGCGCGTCTTGCCCTCGGCGAGGTTGCGCAGGGAGTCGGCGAATTCCGCCGGCGTGTAGCCGAGCACGAAGCGCAGCTCGATCTCCTTGGCGATGAAGGTGAAGGGCTCGATCTGGTCGACCTCCATACAGACCCCGGCGACCAGGATCCGGGTCCCACCCGGCGCGGCCAGGGCCAGCGCCTGGACGACGCCCGGCGCGCCGACGCATTCGAAGATCAACGGCTTCTTGACGGTCAGGCCCTGGGCGGCGGCCATCAGACCCATGGCGTTGGAAGCCGGCACATTGAACTCTGCCCAGGAGGCGTGGGGCGAGACCTCGGCCGGGTCGATGATCTTGTCGGCGCCCATGCGTTCGGCGGCGGCGCGGCGCTCGGCGGAGTAGTCGCAAGCGATGATCGGTCCAAGGCCCCGGGCCCGGAGCGCGGCGATCACCGCCAGACCCACCGGGCCGCAGCCCACCACCATGCACACATGGTCGGCGGTCGGCTCGGCCTTGGCCACGGCGTGCTCGCCCACGGCCAGGGGTTCGGTCAGGGCGGCGTGTTCGGCCGAGAGGCCGTTGGGAACCTCCAGCATCAGGGCCTCGGAGAGGATGATGTTTTCGGCGAAGCCGCCGGGGATGCGGCTGGAATAGCCCACGGCCTCGAAACCGGCGGGGGTAATGATGCCCGGGATCGAGACCACCTTGGCGCCGGGCTTGAAGCGGCCACCGGTATCCGGGCCATTCTCGATCACCTCGCAGCAGAACTCATGGCCGAAAACGGTGTCGGCCCCCTTCTTCATGGCCCCGCCGCCGCCCAGCCGGGCCGACATGTCGATCATGTGATCGTAGTGGTCCAGGGCGTGCAGGTCGGACCCGCAGATGCCGCAGACGAGGGTGCGGCACAGCACCTGGCCGCTTTCGGGCGTCGGGACCGCCATCTGGTCGACCACCAGGGCGCCGCCGCGCCGGATCACCGCGCGCATGGCGCGCCTCCCAGCCGCGAGCGCGGCGCTTTGTTATCCAGCATGGCGATCTCCCCGGATGTTTTGTCGATCATAGGCGGAGCGGCGGGCGCCGCGCCAGACTGACCCAAGGTCGACCTGGCGTGGTTTCTTCGCTAGGCGGCAGGCGATGAACTATCGCCACATCTTCCACGCCGGCAATTTCGCCGACCTGTTCAAGCACGCCGTGCTGATCGAACTGCTCGGCGCGATGACGCGGGGGCCGGCGCTCACGGTGATCGACACCCACGCCGGGGCCGGGCTCTACGATCTGAGCGCCGAAGCCGCGCGCAAGACCGGGGAAGGGGCGGCGGGTGTGGCGCGGCTGATGGCCGAGACCGCGCCGTCGGTGTTCGATGGGCTGAAGACGGCCGTGCGGCGCGCGAACGCGGGCGATGCGGTGCGCCACTATCCAGGCTCGCCGACCCTGATCGCCGCCGCCCTGCGGCCGGGCGACCGCTACATTGCCTGCGAGCTGCGGCCCGACGATCACGCGGCGCTGAGGGCCATGCTGCCTCGCGAGCCCCGCGCCCGGGCGCTGAAGGAAGACGGCTGGCTGGCGGCGGCGCGGCTCGCGCCGCGCGCGCCCGCCGCCTTGCTGGTGTTGATCGATCCGCCGTTCGAAGCCGGGGACGACTATCGGCGGGCGGCGGAGACCGTGCAGGCCATCCTCACGCGCAACGCCGGCGCGGCGGTCGCCATCTGGACGCCGATCAAGGATTTCGCCACCTTCGACGCCTTCGTCGGAGACCTGGAAGACGCCGCTCCCAGCCGGCCGATCCTGGTCGCCCAGAGCCGGCTGCGGCCGCTGACCGACCCGATGAAGCTGAACGGCTGCGCCATGATCGTGATCAATCCGCCCGCCGCCCTGGCGGGGCGCGCGGGCGAGGCGGCGGCATGGGTCGCCGCGACGCTGGGCGATCCTGGAGGGGAGGGCCGGGCCGAGGTTTTCGGCGGTTGAAATTTTGCGTTTGCGAACGGCCGCCTTATGATATGCTGCACCGCAACATAGCCGGGACCGCCGTTTGGCGGCGACAAGGATTTTCCAAGGAGATCGAGTGATGGCGTTGCTGTCGGACTACAAGGATTTTGGCGCGTTTCGCGGTCAGGCCGAGAAGGCCATGGGCATGCCGTTGGGCTTCGCCTCGCCGCTGTGGCTGGCCTTCGGCGCGGCCACCACCGCCGGCGTCGCCTGGTGGTGGATGACCCGCTGGACCAAGGCGCTTAATATCGAAGCGCTGGCCCCGACGCCGGCGCCGGTCGCCAAGCTCGATCCCACCCCGAAGCCGGCGGCCGTGGCCAAGCCGGCTCCGGTCGCCATCGCGGCGCCGGTGGAGGCCAAGCCGGCCCCCGTCAAGGCGGCTCCCGCGCCCGCTCCGGTCGAAACTGTCGCCGCGCCGGTGGCGAAGGCCAAGCCGGTGAAGGCGGTGCCCGCCAAGGCGCCCGAGCCCGCGCCGGTCGTCCTCGCCGAACCGGACGATCTCACCGTTATGGTCGGCATCGGCCCCAAGCTGGCCGACGCCCTGGCCGCCCGGGGCGTGACCCGCTACGCCCAGATCGCCGCCTGGAAGGCCAAGGACCTCGCCCATTTCGACACCGCCCTCAGCCTCAAGGGCCGCGCGGTGCGCGAAGCCTGGGTCGCCCAGGCCCAGCGCCTGGCCAAGGGCGAAGCCTAAGGCTTAAACGGGCACGGTCGCGGTTCCCCAATCCGGCGCCCACCCTACCTGCGTCATCTTGGGTGCGGGCCGACCCCACCACCTGCGTCATCCCGGACGCAGCGCCGCCCTCTCGCGGCGCGGAGATCCGGGACCCAGGCGACCGGAACGCGCCTTTCCACCGGAGCGGTGGAAGCGAGCGATGAATGTGGCCCCTGGGTCCCGGGTTTCCGTTGCGCTTCGCTCCACTCCACCCGGGATGACGCAGGTGTGGTGGGGACACGCGAGCCCCCGGAACGGAGGCGCCATCCTGAATCTCGCGGGCTTCGCGTCCGTCCCTAAGGCCTGCTAGGCTCTGAGGAAAATCCATAAGGAGGATCCTGGGCCATGGCGCGTATTCCCTATTTCGACACCAGCAAGGCCACCGGCCGGGCGGCGGCGGCCTATGAGAAGCTGCCGCCTCTCAACATCTTCCGCATGCTGGGCCACTCGGGCGAGCTGATCGACGGCTTCACCAAGCTCGGGACCCAGATCCTCAACTTCAGCAGCCTCGACCCGGTGCTGCGCGAAATCGCCATCGTGCGGGTGGGCGTGCTCTCCAAGGCCAGGTACGAGGTCTATCAGCACGAGCGCATCTCCAGACGCCTGGGCATGTCGCAGGCGCTGATCGACGCCATTCACGAGGGGCCGAAAGCGGCGGCGTTCGACGATCTCCAGCGCCAGGTGATGGCCTTCACCGACGATGTTGTAGCCAATGTCCGCGCCGGCGACGCCACCTTCAAGCCGCTGGAAGCGGCCCTGGGCCATAAGGCGCTGCAGGAGCTGACCATCACCATCGGCTACTACATGCTGGTCAGCCGGTTCCTCGAGACCTTCGACGTGGATATCGAGGACGGACCGCCGCCGGAGGTGAAGGTCTCCGGCGCGCGCTAGGCCGCTTCGCCCTGGGCGTAGCCGAGGTCCTTGTTGAGTTCCTCGAGGATGGCGGCGGCGGCGTCGGCGATGACGGTGCCGGGCGGGAAGATCAGGCGCGCGCCGCCGGCCCTCAGGGCGTCGAAATCGCCTGGAGGGATGACCCCGCCGACGACGATCATGATGTCCGGCCGGCCGAGCCTGGCCAGTTCGGCGCGCAGCTCGGGAATCAGGGTGAGGTGGCCGGCGGCGAGGGAACTCGCGCCCACCACATGGACGCCCTTTTCCACCGCCTCGCGCGCGGTCTCCGCCGGGGTGGCGAAGAGGGGGCCGACGTCGATGGCGAAACCCAGGTCGTCGAAGCCGGTGGCGATCACCTTCTGGCCGCGGTCGTGGCCGTCCTGGCCCATCTTGGCGACCAGCATGGTGGGTGGGCGGCCATCGGCCTCGGCGAAGGCCGCGACCATGGAGCGGGCCCGAGTGACCTTGGGGGCCGAACCGGCCTCGGCGCCATAGACGCCCTTGACCACCTCGGCCTTGGCCTTGTGCCGGCCGAACACGTTTTCCAGGGCGAGGCTGATCTCACCCACGGTGGCGTGGACCCTGGCCGCTTCGACGCTCAGCTCCAGCAGATTGCCCTTGCCCCGGGCGCCGGCTTCCAGGGCCGTTAGCGCCGCCTCCACCTTCGCCTGATCGCGCTCCGCCTTCAGCTTGCCGAGTTTCTCGACCTGGCTGGCCAGAACCGCGCTGTTGTCGACCTTGAGGATCGGGATGTCGTCGGGGGTGTCCGGGAGATAGCGGTTGACGCCCACCAGCACCTGGCGGCCGCTGTCGATCCGGCCCTGGGTGCGGGCGGCCGCTTCCTCGATGCGCCGCTTCTGCAGGCCCTCGGCGATCGCCTTGGCCATACCGCCGAGGCCCTCGACCTCCTCGATGTGACTGAGCGCGCGGGCGGCCAGGTCGTGCGTGAGCCGCTCGACGAACCAGCTTCCGCCCCAGAGGTCTATCACCCGGGTGAGACCGCTCTCGGCCTGGAGAAACAGCTGGGTGTTGCGCGCGATCCTGGCCGAGAAATCTGTCGGCAGGGCCAAGGCTTCGTCGAGGGAATTGGTGTGCAGGCTCTGGGTCTGGCCGGCGATGGCGGCCATGGCTTCCAGGGTGGTGCGGGCGACGTTGTTGAACACGTCCTGGGCCGCCAGGCTCCAGCCGCTGGTCTGGGTGTGGGCGCGCAACGAGAGCGAGCGGGAATCCTTCGGATCGAAATGCGCGCGCATCAGGCGGGCCCAGAGCAGGCGAGCGGCGCGCTGCTTGGCCACCTCCATGAAATAGTTCATGCCGGCGTTCCAGAAGAACGACAGGCGTGGGGCGAAGGCGTCGACGCTCATGCCGGCGGCGACGCCCGCGCGCACATAATCGATCCCGTCGGCCAGGGTGTAGGCGAGCTCAAGGTCGAGCGAGGCCCCGGCTTCCTGCATGTGATAGCCGCTGATGGAGATGCTGTTGAACTTCGGCATCTCCCTGGCGGTGTAGGCGAAGATGTCGGAGATGATCCGCATCGAAGGAGCCGGCGGATAGATGTAGGTGTTGCGGACCATGAACTCCTTGAGCACGTCGTTCTGGATCGTGCCGGAGAGGGCGGCGTGGGCCACGCCCTGTTCCTCGGCCGCGACGATATAGAGCGCCAGGATCGGCAGCACCGCGCCGTTCATGGTCATCGAGACGCTCATCTTGTCGAGCGGGATGCCCGAGAAGAGCGTGCGCATGTCGAGAATGGAATCGATCGCCACCCCGGCCATGCCCACATCGCCCGGCACCCGGGGATGGTCGGAATCGTAACCCCGGTGCGTGGCCAGATCGAAGGCCACCGACAGGCCCATCTGACCGGCGGCGAGGTTGCGGCGATAGAAGGCGTTGGAATCCTCGGCGGTGGAAAAGCCCGCATACTGACGAATGGTCCACGGATTGGTGGCGTACATCGTCGGATAGGGGCCTCGCAGGAACGGCGCGGTTCCAGGCCAGCCGCCGAGGAAATCCAGTTCGGCGACATCCGCCGGGCCATAGCGGCTCTTGATGGCTATGCCTTCGGCGGTGAGCCAGGGTTCGGCGGGGGCGTTCGTCGCCGGCGGCACGGCGGCCGCGCCATCGAAGGCGATGGTGGCGAAATCGGGGAAGGCGGTCATGGGACCAGACTCTCGAGGGTGATGGGCGTCAGCGCCGGGCAACGGCTGTCAGGGCCCGGCAAGCGCGGATCTGGCCCAGGGACAGGGGCGCCGACCGTGGTGTCGACCTCCGCGGGCCGGCTTTCCGGATTGACGAACTCGGTGACGCCGACGATGCGGATGGTCTTGTCGGCCAGCCCAGCGGCGAACGCCTCGCGCGCGATGTCCGTCTCGCGGGCGATCAGGCCCTCACGCAGGGCCGCGATCACCCCGCCGGCGGCCTCGATCCCGGTGAATCGCTCCCAGGCGGCGCGGGCGAGATCGATCGTCAAAGCTTCGAAAGCGCCGGCGCCGCCCGCCGGATCGATCGCCGCGCCGACGTGGCCTTCCTCCATCAGGATAAGCTGGGTGTTGCGCGCCAGCCGCTCGGCGAAGGGCGTCGGCGCGCCCAGAACGTCGGTGAAGGCGCCAAGGACGATCGCATCGGCCCCGCCCACGGCGGCGGCGAAACCCGCGGCGGTGAGGCGCACCAGATTGGTCCAGGGATCGGCGCGGGTGAGCATTCGCCCGGATGACCGCGCCTCGATCGCCGCCGGGCGAGGCGCCCCGCAGACCTGCGTGAACCGGGTCCACAAAATCCGCGCCGCCCGCAGCTTGGCGATCGAGACGAGGGGATCGACGTCGGTGATCAGGCCAAGGACGATTCCGCCCAGCGCCGCCTCCATCGAAAGGCCGGCGCGGACCAGCGCCTTGGCGTAGCCAAGGGCGGCGGCCAGGGCGAAGGCGAGTTCCTCGGCCGCGGTCCCGCCCGCCTCGTGGACGACGGCGCCGCTGGCGAGAAAGAGACTCGCCTTAGGATGGGTGGTCGACAGGCGCGCGGCGGTGTTGGCGGCGGCGATCAGATGGCTCTCGATCGGCCCGGGGCTCGCGCCGGCGGCGGCGAAAGCGCCGAGGGGGTCGAGATGAAAAGCCAGGGGCGCGGCCGGTGAGGCCTTGGTGGCGGCGCTGAGCCAGTAGGCGGCCTGGGGGCCGAGGAAGCCCGCGTCCAGGGCGATGGGAGCGATATCCGTCAGCACTCCGTCCAACAGCCGGGCCAGGGCCTCGCTCGAATCGATGGCCACACCGCTGTCGCCGCCTGGATCGATACCGAGCAGCACCGAGGCCGCGCCGCCTTCGAGGGCCGTCAGGAGCGCGTCGTGAGCGGCGGAGGGTTCAGGCTGGCGGATCGGCGCGCGGATATCCCAGGGCCGATCGACCGCCGGCGCGCGGGCCGGGTTCGCGGTCGAACCGGCCCATGGCGCGGGATAGAGGGGCTCGATGGCGAGGCCGTCGGCGGTGCGCCGGGTCAGGCTGTCGAGGCTGGCCCCCTTCAGGGTCTTCTCAACCAGCGCCAGCCAATCGGTGCGGGCGGCCGGCTCGAAGCTGTCGGCGAGCGGGATGACGGGCATGTCCAAGACGGGGCGACCTCCTGATGGCGCGATCCCGTTGCATCGCAGGCGGCGCGCGAGGTCAAGCCGGCCATGACGGCGGGGCGCCGCTTCCGCGCGATATCCTAGAGCGCGGAGGGTGTTGTCGCGGTCGCCTCTAACCACACCGATGCGTTCTCGCCGTTGCGCCGGCGTCGCCTTTGGGCGTATTGGGCGCGAAGCGGGGATCGCTATTTCCCAGCGCCCGGCTCAGGATTGGTGATGCTCTCCCAGCGTGGACGATACGCCATAAAAGCGCTGCTCAATCTGGCCGCCAGCGGATCGGAGCTACGCGACGTGGGCGCGATCAGCGCCCAGGAAAATATTCCGCGCAAATTTCTCGAAGCGATCATGTCCGACCTGCGTCGCGCCCGGCTGGTGGCGAGCACGCGAGGCAAGCTGGGTGGTTATCGGCTCGCCAGGCCCGCCGATCTGATCAACTTTGGCGAGGTGATGCGGGTGACCGATGGTCCCTTGGCCCTGGTGCCCTGCGCCAGCCGCACTTTCTATCGGCGCTGTGAGGATTGCGCCGACGAGGCGGCATGCGTGCTGCGCCGGGTGCTGGGGCAGGTGCGCGACGAGGTCTCGGAAATCCTCGATCGGACGACCCTGGCCGATGCGCTCGCCAACGCCAGGCTCATCGAGGCGGGCGCGGCGCGCGAGGCGGCCGAGAGCGTCACACAGTGAGCCGAGGCGCCGGGGCGTTCAAACGTCGAGCGAATAGCCCGCCGAGCGGACGGTGCGAATCGGGTCGCGTTCCACGCCGCGACCTAGCGCGCGGCGCAGGCGGCCGATGTGGACGTCCACGGTGCGCGTCTCGACATAGACATCCGAACCCCAGACGGCGTTGAGCAGTTGCTCGCGGGAAAAAACCCGTCCCGGGTGCTGCATGAAATAGTCGAGCAGGCGAAACTCGGTGGGGCCGAGATGAATGTCCTCGCCGGCGCGGCGAACGCGATGGGCGACCCGGTCGATGACGATGTCGCCCTGACGCACCCTGTCTTCGGCTAGCCCCGGGCGGATGCGGCGCAGAACCGCGCGAACCCGGGCGCACAGCTCGCTCATGGAAAATGGTTTGACCACATAGTCGTCGGCGCCGGTGTCGAGGCCGCGAATGCGGTCGCTCTCCTCGCCACGGGCGGTGAGCATGACGATGGGCAGGTTGCGGGTGTCGGTGCGCTGACGCAGGCGGCGGCAAACCTCGATTCCCGAAACGGTGGGCAGCATCCAGTCGAGCACCACCAGATCGGGCTGGCTCTCGTCAATGCGGATCAGCGCCTCTTCGCCATCGGCGCAGATGGACACCCCATAACCTTCCTTCTCCAGATTGTACTGGAGCAGGGTGGCGAGAGAATCCTCGTCCTCCACCACCAGGATGGAGGGCACGACCCCGTGTTGCGATTCAGCGGTCATGGAGTTCGAGGGAGTCGATCTTGGGTCGCTGATCGGGCAGGCCCGCGCCGGTGATCTCATAGTGGAGGATCTCGGCGATGTTGGTGGCGTGATCGCCGATCCGCTCGAGATTCTTGGCCACGAACAGCAGGTGCGCGCAGGCGGTGATCATCCGCGGATCGCCCATCATATAGGTGAGCAGCTCGCGGAAGATGGCCTCGTAGTGCTCGTCGACCTCGTGATCGTTCATCCACACCTGAACCGCCTGCTCCACTTCGCGGGAGGTGAGGGCGTCGAGCACTTCCTTCAGACGTGTGGTCACCAACTCGCCCATGCGCTCGATCGAGCTCGTCAGGGGCGTGAGGGGGTCGGATTCGGCGATCACCAAGGCGCGCTTGGCGATATTCTTGGCCAGGTCGCCGCAGCGCTCGAGGTTGGAGCTGATCTTCATCGCCGCCACGATGCGGCGCAGGTCGTCGGCCACCGGCTGGCGCAGGGCGATGAGGCGAATGGCCTTCTGTTCGATATCGGTCTCAAGCCCGTCCAGCCGAGCGTCGCGGCGGATGACCGCCTCGGCCAGAGCGAGGTCGCGCTTGGTGATGGCGCGAATGGCGTCGGCCACCTCGGCTTCCGCCAGGCCGCCCATTCGGGCGAGCTCGCCGGTGATGGCGTCAAGTTCTTCGTCGTACGCTCTGACGGTATGTTCCATGGCGGTTACGCGTTCGTTTCGATCTGCTGAGTCGCAAGTCTATGAAATGTTTGTGACAACTGTGTAAGTCGCCGTTGGACTGGGCCCTGCCTCATCCGAACCTTCCGGTCAGATAGTCCGAGGCGCGATTGGTCACGGGCTTGGTGAACATGCCCGCCGTCTCACCAAATTCGACCAGTTCGCCGAGGTACATGAAGCCGGTATAGTCGGAGAGCCTGGCGGCCTGGCCGAGATTGTGGGTGACGATGACGATGGTGTAGTCGGCCTTGAGCTGGGTGACGGTCTCTTCCAGCTTGGCGCTGGAGATCGGGTCGAGCGCCGAGGTCGGCTCGTCCAGCAGCAGAATCTCGGGCCGCACCGCGATGCAGCGGGCGACGCACAACCGCTGCTGCTGGCCGCCCGAAAGGCCCAGGCCGGACGTCTGCAGCTTGTCCTTGACCTCGTCCCAGAGGGCGGCGCGGCGCAGGGACTCTTCGACGCGCACGGCCATGTCGGCCTTGGAGAGGCTCTCGTAGAGTTTGACGCCAAAGGCGACGTTGTCGTGGATCGACATCGGAAACGGCGTGGGCTTCTGGAACACCATGCCGATCTTGGCACGCAGGGTCGAAAGATTGACGCTCGGGCGCAAAATATCCTCCCCATCGAGCATGATGCGGCCGGTCGCGCGCTGGCCCGGATAGAGGGCGTACATCCGATTGAGGGTGCGCAGCAGGGTCGACTTGCCGCAGCCCGAGGGACCGATGAGGGCGGTGACGGCATTTCCGGCGACCCCCATCGAGACAGCCTTCAAGGCATGGGTCTTGCCGTAAAAGAAATCGAGGCCTTGGACGTCGATCTTGGCGACGGCGGGATCGATGGCGAGAACCGAGACATCGTCGGCCGCCTGTCCATTGGCGGCCGGTCCCATGGGTTCGAGCGTGGGACTGGTCATGAGCGTTTCTGCTCCTTGGTCAGGGCGCGGGCGACGATGGTCACGGTGAGCACCGTGGCGGCGATGAGGAGGGCGCCGGCCCAGGCCAGTTTATTCAGGTCGGGGTAGGGGGTCAGGGCGAACTGGAAGATCACCACCGGCAGGTTGGCCATGGGCCGGGTCATGTTCCAATTGAAGAACTGGTTATTCAGGGCGGTGAACAGCAGCGGCGCGGTCTCGCCGCTGATGCGGGCGAAGGCCAGAAGGCCGCCGGTCAATATGCCGCTAGAGGCCGAACGCCACAGGATCGCGCGGATCACGTGCCAGAAGGGTGAGCCCAGCGCCACGCCCGACTCGCGCAAGGCCGTCGGCTGGAGCTTGAGAACATCCTCGGTCGTCCGGGTGATCACCGGCGCGGCAAGCAGCGCCAGAGCCACCGCGCCGGCGAGGCCCGAAAAGCCTTTGAAAGGCGCGACCAGGATTTCATAGACGAACAGGCCAACGAGGATCGATGGGGCCGACAGAAGGACATCGTTGAGGAAACGCACGGCGCCGCCATAGCGGCTGTTTCCGGCATATTCCGCCAGCCAGGTGCCGGCGAAGACGCCGATCAGAAGGGCGATGACCATGCCCAGGACGCACATCATGATCGAGCCGACGATGGCGTTTATCAGTCCGCCGGGGCTGCCGGCCGCCGGGGTCGATTTGGTGAAGACGTCCAGGCTGAGGCCGCCGACCCCTTGGACGACCAGGGAATAGAGGATCAGCGCCAGGGCCACGAGGGCGACAAGGGTGACCAGAGAGCAGAAGGCGACGAACACCACATTGCCGGCGCGGCGCGAGGCGATCCGGGCGGGAGAGACGGCCATGGCTAGAGCCTCGCCTGTTCGCGCAGCAGCAGCCGCGCCAGGGCCAGGACGGTGAAGGTGATCAGGAAAAGCACCAGCCCCAGCGCCATCAGGGCCGCCGATTGCAGGCCGCTGGCTTCGTTGAACTCATTGGCGATGGTCGAGGCGATGGTCGAGCCGGCGTCGAACAGGCCCTGGGGAAAACCGTGTGAATTGCCGATGATGAAGGTCACCGCCATGGTCTCGCCGAGGGCCCGGCCGAGGCCGAGCATGATCGCCCCGATCGCGCCGCGCCGGACGTAGGGTAGGGTGACGCTCATCACCACCTCGCCGGTGGTGGCGCCAAGGCCGTAGGCGCTCTCGCGCACCTGGGCCGGCACGGTCATCAGAAGTTCACGTAAGGTGGCGGCCATGAAGGGCAGGATCATGATCGCCAGAATAATCGAGGCGGCGAGGATGCCCGAGCCATTGGGAATGCCTTGGGTCAAGGTCTCCCAGATGCTGCCCGAAGGCGCCGCCGCCATGGCGGGGACTTCGACATATTTGGCGAAGGCCGGAGCGAAGACGAAAAGGCCCCACATGCCGTAGACGATGGAGGGGATGCCCGCCAGAAGCTCCACCGCCGTGCCGATAGGGCGGCGAAGGATGGGCGGACACAACTCCACCAGGAAGAAGGCGACGCCTCCCGCGATCGGCAGCGCCATGATCAGTGCGAGGGCCGCGGTGATGAGCGTGCCAACGATAGGGCCGGCCGCGCCATAGACATCCCTAACCGGATCCCAGGTCACCGTGGTGATAAAGCCCAGGCCGAATTTCGAGATCGCCGGCCAGCCGCCGATGGTCAGCGAAACCAGCACGCCACCCAGCGCCGCCAGCAGGGCCGTGGCCGCGGCAAAGCAAATCCCCTCGAAGAAAACTTCCAAGCCGACGCCCTTGGCCACCGAGCGGGTCGGGCCTGCGGCGGGATCGGCGGCTAAAATCTCGGCTGTCGACATGTCGCCTATCGCGTCGGAATGGTGGGACTGAAGAGGGGGCGAGGAAACGTTCCGCGGAGACCGGCCGCCCCCTCGCCGATTTCGGGTCGTGTTCGGCTATTTGTAAACGGGCTTGCCGTCGGGGCCGACCACCTTAAGCCAGGATTTGCGCACCAGCGCCTTCACCGTATCGGGCAAGGTCACATAGTCGAGGGCGGCGGCGGCGGGGTTTCCGTTCTTATAGGCCCAATCGAAGAAGGCCAGTACGTCGTGGCCGGTCTGAGCATTGGTTTGCTTGGAGTGCACCAGGATGAAGGTCGCCCCCGTGATCGGCCAGGCGCCGGCTCCCGGCTGGTCGAGAAGCAGCAGATAGAAGCCGGGCGCGGCCGACCACTTGGCGCCGGCGGCGGCGGCGGCGAAAGCTTCCGCCGTCGGCGCGACCCAGGCGCCCGACTTGTTGCGCATCAGCGCGTAGGTCATGTGGTTTTGCTTGGCGTAGGCGTATTCCACATAGCCGATGGCGCCGGGGGTCTGTTTGACGAAGGCGGCGACGCCGTCGTTGCCCTTGCCGCCGATTCCCTTGGGCCAGTTCACCGAATCATTGGCGCCCGGGCCGTTGGCCCATTTCGGATCGCCCAGCGACAGATAGCTGGTGAAAAGGAACGAAGTGCCCGAACCGTCCGAGCGATGGACCACGGTGATGGGAAGATTCGGCAGCGGCACGCCCTTGTTCCAGGAGGCGATGACCGGATCATTCCACTTCGTGATAAGGCCAAGATAGATATCGGCGAGGACGAGGCTGGTCAGCTTGATCTGGCCAGGCTTGACGCCCGGCAGGTTCATCACTGGCACCACCCCGCCGATCACCGTCGGGAACTGCTGAAGGCCGCCGGCGGCCAGGGCGTCAGGCTTCAGGGGTTTGTCGGACGCGCCAAAATCGACGGTGTTGGCGTTGATCTGCTTGATGCCGCCGCCGGAGCCGATCGCCTGGTAGTTGAGCGAGTTGCCTGTCTGGGCCTTATAGGCTTCGGCCCATTTCGCGTAGACCGGAGCCGGGAAGGTCGCCCCCGCGCCGGAAAGGTTGGCCGCCATCGCCGTCGATCCCAGACCGACAACCGAGGCCAGCGCAACGCCGACCAAAGTCTTTATCATGGTGTTCTCCCAAGTGAGGCGACTCGCGCCATCTGTCCCTGGCGCCTGCCTTAGGCGCGGGCCCTATCAGTTTTGTGACAGTGGTCCGGATTTGTGACAATGCGCCAAGCCACCTCCGGCCAGAAAGGCCGGCTGACAAAAAGGACCCGAGGCGAGGGCCTCGGGTCCTTTCGTCCAACCGTGACGAGGTCTCGGGGCGTTCTAGAACTTCACTTGGGTCCAGACGCCGATCTCGTTGTAGGTGCCGTAGGGCTGGTAGGCCGGGTAGGGCGCGACCGGCACCCACACACCGCCGATGGTGCCGTTCGTGGTGGACAGGAGGTTATTGTAGACCGGCTCATGCTTGTAGACGAGGGCGAAGTCTATGCCCTTGTAGGCGGTGTAGGCCAAGCCGATGTTGTAGTAGTTATCCGTGAACCGCGACTCTGTTGTCGTTGCCGGCTGCACCCAGTCATAGCGCGCGAACACCGCCAAATCCTTCACGAAGTCCATCGAGGTGACGGAACCGAAGTTGAAGGAACCGAAGATCGAATAGCCTTGCGAGGTGTTGGTCGGCTTGCCGGGTACGGTGGTGACGTTGTTCCAGTCGTTGGCCCAGAAATACTCGCCATAGAGTCGGAACATGTCGCTGCCGTAGCCGACGATGGCGTCGAACCGCTGGGCGCTGTTGTAGTATGGATAGCTGACCACTGCCTTGCCTAGGTAGCCGTCATAGCCGCCGACGGCGGCGGTGAAGCCGTGATAGGTGGCGTTGACCCGAGCTTCGACATCGACGTTCGCCGTCTGGCAGCAGGGTTCGGTCGAGGAGGAGGTCGGGTTGGTGTAGACCAACCCCATGGAGGGCTTCTTGTAGCCGTTGCCGTCCACGACGGAGACCTGATAACCAAAGATGCCATTGTCGAAGGTGCCGAAGGCGTGCAGGCCCCAGTCGGTCGAGGTGCCGAACTTGGTGCGATCGATCATCACGTTTTCAACATAGCGATAGCCGTAGAGTTTCTCGACGAAAGGCACCCACGGCATGTCCGAGGCCCCGGCGCGGACCACGAACGCGTCGTTCAGCTTGCCCTGCAAATACAGCTTCTTGATGAAGAGTTGGGTGGCGCCGGTGACGCTGTCATACGTAGCGTCGCTGGTGATGTTGGCCGACCAGGTGTTGTTGAACTTGTGGTCGACGATCAAATAGGCGCGCTTGAGCTGGAAGTCGGTGCCGCTCTGGGCCGTACGTAGCCCCGCGGTGGTGTTGTCGATGTTGCTGACGTTGGCGAAGATGGTGCCGCCCACGGTGGTGCTGGCTTCCCAGCCGGGTTTCGGCACGGCGGCCTTGACGGCGGTGTCGACCGTCCCTGGAATGGTTTCGATCTGGGCCTGAACCTGTTGCTGGGCGGCTTGCGCCTGAGCTTTGGCCGCGTCAGCCTGGGCCTGGGCGGCCTGGACCTGAGCCTGAGCCTGCTTTTGGGCCTCGTCCTGGGCGTTCAGGCGGCTCTCAAGCGAGCCGACCTCCGACTTCAGCATTTGCACCTCGGCCTGAAGGTCGGCTTGGGAGGTGGAGGACGCCGCGGCCTTGTGCTTGGCTTTGGCGTCGGCGACGCCGGCGACAAGGAGCGCGCCCATGGCTACGCTGGCGATCAAGGATGCCTTGAAAGTCATGAAATATCCCCTCTGGAGGCGATTTGCCTCGGTGCGACTCGTTGCGGCGGAGCGTTAGCTTCGTTTTGTGACAGTTTTCCCAATGAACCCCGCACGTGGAGGCTCCGCTTGGCGCAGTCGCCTAGCATCTCTCTCTATAAGACCATATGGATTTAGTATGATTTGAGCGCAGCCATCCGGCCGGCGTGATATTTTCGCAACTATCGAATTGGGCCGATGCGATCAGGGCTTGTCGGGTTCTTCCAGCGGCCGGCTCGCGGCTTCACGGGCCTCGGCCTGTTCGGCCGGCGATGCGCCCTTTAGAGTGTCGCCGCCGACCGACGGATAGATGTCGGCCGGCTTGATATATTCGGCCAGCGCCGGGCTGGACGAGACCGGCCGCGGCGCGCGAAGGGCGGCGTTCTCCTGCACGGTGCGGGTGGCGCAGCCCCCAAGCGCCGCGCCGAGCCCGCACAGAACCATCACCATCACTCGCGCCATGCCGGCCTCCTCATGGGAGGGCAATCTAGGCCAATCGCGCGCGCCAGGCCAGGGCGCCCTAGAGAACGCCCAGCATGTCGGCCACCAGGGGGTGGCGGACGATGTCCCGATCAGCCAGACGAACGACCGCGACATTGGTCAGGGCCTCAAGCTTCTCCGCCGCCGGCGCCAGGCCCGAAAGCTCGGGCAGCAGGTCCGACTGGTTGGGATCGCCGGTGACCACCATGGTGGAGTTCCATCCCAGGCGCGTCAGCAACATCTTGAGTTGGACGTAGGTGCAGTTCTGCGCCTCGTCGATAACGACAAACGCATTGTTGAGGGTGCGCCCGCGCATGAAACCCACAGGGGCGATCTCGATCGCCCCTTCGGTTATCAGGGAACGGACCCGTTTCATGGAAAGCCGGTCCGACAAAGCGTCGTAGAGCGGCCGCAGGTACGGAGCGAGCTTGTCCTCCACTTCGCCGGGCAGATAGCCCAGGGATTCGCCGGCCTCGACCGCCGGGCGGGAAAGGACGATGCGGCCGACCTTGCCGGCTTCCAGGGCCTCAACCGCCTTGGCGATGGAAATATAGGTCTTGCCGCTGCCGGCCGGGCCAAGCGCGAGCACCAGGTTCTTCTCGTCGATGGCGTCCATCAACGCCTGCTGGCCTGGCGACTTGGCCTTGATGGTTTTCAGATAGCCCTGCTCGCGATCATCGTTGTGAGGCATCGGCGTCCAGCCGCGGGCGACGGGAAGGCGCCGGATCTTGGCGTCGTCGTCGAACTGCCGCTCATCGAACGCGCCTTCACGAACGAAGCGCTTCAGGGCTCGTTTGGTCATCGAAAACCTCCTTTGGGGGCAAAGAAAAAGGGCGACGCCGCTATGGCTCGCCCTTGGGTCGATGGTTGGATTGGAAAGGATGCGCCTCCTGCGCCCGCCGGTGGGGGCGTGGGGCCTGGGTCGAGAGGCGGCGGTGTTGACCGCCACACCACACTAAGCGACACCCGGTTCTCCGTTCCTCGTGGAGACCGCGAACGGAAGCTCGCGGCGGGACGCGAAGAAGCCCGATCGCCTCTTCGAATCGCCCAACGACTATGCACCTAATGTGGTTTCGGAAGGGTTAATCAAGTGTCCATTACCAAGATTAGGGGGTGTTCGGATGACTGCCTATAGATTGGGCGACCTGGCGCCGACCCTGCCGAACGATGGTCAATACTGGATAGCGCCGACCGCGACGGTAGTCGGACGAGTAATTTTAAAGAAAAACGCCAGCATCTGGTTCGGCGTCGTGGCGCGTGGCGACAATGATCCGATAGTCATCGGCGAGAATTCCAACGTCCAGGACAACAGCGTTCTTCATACCGATATCGGCCAACCCTTGACCATTGGCGACAATGTCACCGTCGGCCATATGGTGATGCTGCACGGCTGTACGATCGGCGACGGAAGCTTGATCGGCATCGGCTCGATCGTGCTCAACGGCGCGCGCATCGGCCGCGGTTGCCTGATTGGCGCCGGCAGCCTGATCACAGAAGACAAGGAGATACCCGACAACTCCATGGTGCTGGGATCGCCGGGCAAGGTGGTCCGCGCTCTCTCGCCCGAGCAGGCCGCGGGCATGGCCGCCGGCGCGCTGCACTATGTGGACAACTGGAAGCGCTTCAAGACGTCGCTTGGGGCTGTCTGAAGGTCCCTCGTCGATAGAAAAGGAGGAAACAAAAGATGGCCTATCAATTCATCAAGGTGGAGCGCGACGGTCCGGTCACCCTCATCACCCTCAATCGGCCCGAGGTGATGAACGCCCTGCATTCGCCAATGCATTTCGAGATGGACGAGGCGCTGAACGCCTTCGCCGCCGATCCGGAGCAATGGGTCGGGATCATCACCGGGGCTGGAGAGCGGGCGTTCTCGGCCGGCAATGACCTCAAATGGCAGGCGACCGGCGGCGAGATGAAATCACCGCCGTCGGGCTTCGCCGGCCTCACCTCCAGGTTCGATCTCACCAAGCCGCTGATCGCCGCGGTCAACGGCGTGGCCATGGGCGGCGGCTTCGAGATCGCCCTGGCCTGCGACCTGATCGTCGCCTCGTCCTCCGCCATCTTCGCCCTGCCCGAGCCCCGGGTGGGCCTCGCCGCCCTAGCCGGCGGCCTGCATCGCCTGCCGCGCGCCATCGGGGTCAAGCGCGCCATGGGCATGATCCTCACGGGCGGCCGGATTTCGGCCGAGGAAGGTCAGGCGCTGGGCTTCGTCAACGAAGTGGTCGCGCCCGAGGATCTCATGGCCGCGGCTCGGCGTTGGGCGGAGCTGATAAACGAGTGCAGCCCGATGTCGGTCCGCGCCTCCAAGGCCGCGGTGATGAAAGGCCTGGATGAGCCGACCTTGGAAGCGGCGATCCGCGGCCAGAACCGCTATGAGCCTGTCGCCGCGCTCTTCCGCTCCGAAGACTTCGTCGAGGGGCCGCTGGCCTTCTCCCAGAAGCGCGCGCCGAAGTGGAAAGGGCGCTGAAGCGCCGCTTGCGGGGCCGGGCGAACCTCTACACAACCGGACCATGAGCGCGACGGCCCAGCATGCCAGCACACGCCGGGCGGCGGGGATCGTCGGCGTCGCCGTCATCGCCTCGCGGCTCTTTGGCCTGGTGCGCGAGGTGGTGTTCGCCGCCATGTTCGGCGCCGGCGAATTGCTGGACGTCTATATCGCCGCGTTCCGCATACCCAATCTCCTCAGAGACATGTTCGCCGAGGGGGCGCTGTCGATCTCCTTCACCACCCTCTTCACCCGGACCTGGGAGAGCGATGGCGAGAAGCCGGCTTGGGAACTGGCCAATCTTATCCTCACCGCCGTGATCTTCCTGATGGGGGTCCTGTGCGTGGTGGCGATCGCCTGCGCGCCGTTCATCGTCGAGGTCACCAACTTCGGCTTCCATCACGTGCCGGGAAAGTTCGAACTGGCCGTTCAGCTCACGCGCATCCTCTTTCCCTTCATCTTGTTCGTTTCTCTGGCCGCCGCGGTGATGGGGATGCTCAACGCCAGGTTCGTGTTCGGCGTGCCCGCTTCGGCCTCGACGGTGTTCAATATCGTCTCGGTGATCGGCGGGGTAGCCCTGGCCTACGCCTTCGATCCCGGCGCGCGGGCGGATTGGCGCCATCCCTTGTTCGACCAGCGGGCGCTCTACGGCGTATCGATCGGCGTGTTGCTGGGCGGGCTGGCCCAGCTGGCGATGCAGCTGCCCTCGCTCTATCGCCTGGGTTTTCGCTTCCGCTGGCGGCTCAGTCTCGCCGACCCGAGGCTCGCCGAGCTCTGGCGGCTGATGTGGCCGAGCGTGATCGCCGCAGGGGCGGTCCAAATCAATGTGATGGTCAACGGTATGTTCGCCTCGGAGGTCAATGGCGGCCAGTCGTGGCTCTATTGCGCCTTTCGCCTGATGCAGCTGCCCATCGGCGTCTTCGGCGTATCATTGGCCACCGCGACCCTGCCGGCGGTGACCAGGGCCTTTGCCCGGGGGGATATGGCCGCCTTTGGCCACACGACCCGCGATTCCCTGCGCCTGACCGCTTTCCTGACCTTGCCCGCGGCGGCCGGCCTAGCGGCGCTGGCCACACCGATCATCGCCATGATCTACCAGCACGGTCGGTTCAGCGCCCACGACACGAGCCAAACCGCCCTTTGCCTCCAGGCCTATGCGGTTGGCCTAGCCGCCTATGCCGCCATCCGGGTTCTGGTGCCCTGCTTCTATGCGCTGGGCCTGCCAAGGACGCCCTTGCGGATCAGCCTGATCGGCATCGGCGTCAATCTGGTTCTCAATCTACTCAACGCCAAAGTCCTGGGATTTGGGCCCGCGGGCCTCGCTCTGATCAACTCGCTGGTCGTGACAATCAACTTCTGCCAGCTGTTCATCGCGTTGCGGGGCCGTGTGGACCTAGGCGCCGGCCTGCCTTGGGCCATGTTCCTGATCCGCTGCGCGGCCGCCGCCGCAATGTGCGGGGGCGTGGCCTGGGGGCTCAATCATCTGGTCGAGGACGCTACGCCCAGCCGGCTTCTTCGTGTGCTTGGCCTCGGTGGCACGGTGGGGGTGAGCGTAATCGCCTATTTCGGCGCCGCGCGCGTGCTGCGGCTGGACGAGAGCGGCGAGGCCTGGCGGATGATACGCCGAAGGCTACCGGGCGGACGCCAGCTTCAGGGCGGGTAATGGAGTCGGCTCGATCGTCTCTTCAGAACTGGGCTTGTCCTCGGAACAGGTCTTCGGCAGCTTCTCGGCCATACCATAGGCGGCTTCACGACGATCCATCTCGGCCCAGACCTCGCCGGGCGAAACGCCGAGTTCGACCCACAGGGCGCTGAGATTATAGAGCAGGTCGACGCTCTCGTGGACGAGCGCCTCGCGATCGCCGCGCATCGCCTCGATGCCCGCCTCGGCCGCTTCCTCGATCAGCTTCTGAACCATCTTCGGAGCGCCGCCGGCGAACAGCTTGCTGGTGCGCGGGCTGAGGCGCACGCCGGCGCGGACCTCATCGATCGCGCGGCCGAGACGCTCCAGCCGGCCATCGCCGCATCCGGCGATCGGGGCGCTCTCCGGCACGGCTTTGGCCTCCAGCTTACCCACGCGAATCACTTTTTCATCCGTATCCAGAGCTTTCTATGGCCCGGCGGATTGAAAAAGTCCAGACTTTCCAACGCGGCGGTGCTTGGCGAAGTTCGCCTCGTCGCGATTTTTCGGTGAAGAATTCGCCGGCGGGCGCGCGCGAAGGCGCCCCGCCGGAGATTCGCAGCGCCTAGGCCGCCTTGGCGGGGACCAAGGTCTGGCTGTGGCGGCCGTCCACGGAGACGGGGATGTCGCCCTTGACCGTGACGCGGCGCATGACGCGGGTCTGATCGCCATAGTCGTTGATGGCGTAGTGCTGGGTGGCGCGGTTGTCCCAGATGGCCACGTCGCCGGCTTTCCACCGCCACCGGACGGTGTTTTCGAGGCGCGTCACATAACTTTGCAAGACGGCGTAGATGTGGCTGGAGGCCTCGGTGGAAAGGCCATTGAGCCGGCGCACGAAGCCGCCCAACACAAGGGCCCGCTCGCCGGTCTCGGGATGGACGCGCACAACCGGATGCTCGGTCTCATAGACGGTGGAGGAAAACACCTCGCGATATCGCTTGACCGCTTCCGGCGTGGCGTCCGGCTTGGCCGATGCGTAGTCGTAGAGATTGGAATGGGTGGCCCAGAGACCGTCGGCCAAGGTCTTCAATTCAGCAGGGAGGTCCTGGTAAGCCGCCACGGTGTTGGCCCAGACCGTATCCCCGCCGGCCTCGGGCACGGTGACCGCGCGCAGGACCGAGGCCTGTGGATAGGCCTCGGTGAAGGTGATGTCGGTGTGCCAGTTGTTGGCGCGGCCGCCGCGGGCGCTGTCGAGCTCGAGGATATAGGCGCTATTGGCGGCGACGGGCACGGTGGGGTGGGCGATCGGTTCGCCCAGCAGGGCGGCGAAGCCTTCCTGATCGGCGTTGGTCAAATGGCCCTGGTCGCGGAAGAAAATCACCTTGTGCTTGAGCAGGGCGGCGCGAATGGCGCCGATCGTATTGGAGGTCAGATCGGGGGCCAGGCGCACACCCTCGATCTCCGCCCCGATCCGGCCGCCAACGGGCCGAACGGTAATGTCTGAATCAACGAGGCTTAGGTGTCCATCGGCGCTCATGTCTCAAGGCTCCTTCATCAAATGCCCGGTCGGGCGATAGCGGCCCTTTTTGGGCCAAAAACGGATGATCTCACTCCGCGGGAAACGGGACTCCGAGGGCGTCGGTCAGCGCCGGTCCGCCGTCGCGGGCGTCCAAGGCGCGGCGAATTTCAGCGTGGCCGCGCTCGTCGAGCGGAAAGCCGACGATCAGGGCCGCCGAAACGATATGTGACAGGGCCGGTCCCAGGGCGAAGACCAGTTTGAGGCCGAGCAGCGCCTCGGGTGTGTTGACCGCGCCCGGCTTGAATCCCAGCCAGGCCACCAGCGGCAGCGCCAGACCCACGGCCGCGGCTGTGGCGGCCTTGCTCGAAAGGCTGAAGACCGAGAAGAGCAGGCCGGAGCGTTCCTGTCCGGTGGCCAGGCGCTGGCGGTCAGCGAGGTCGGCGACGATCGATCGGAGCATCAGATTGCCCGATCCCTGGGACAGTCCCTGGGCGATGGTCAGGGCGAGCAGCGGCCAGAACTGGCCTGGGCTGATGAAGAGAAGGCCGAGGTTGATGGTCGCCTGGACCAGTTCGGCGACGACCACGGTGCGATTCTTGCCGAACCGATAGCCGACCCGAAGCCAGATCGGCCCGGCGAAGACCCCGAAGACGAACTGCAGCAGGAAGAGCAGGGCGCCCCACTTCGGCAGGCCCATGTAGGTAACCACGAAGAAAACGAAGAGAGAGGCGCGGATGGTCTGGCCGAGCGTGACGGCGAAGTCCGAGCCCAGAACCCGCAGCAGGAGGCGATCGCCGAGCACGAGGCGGGCGACGGTCATGAAAGACATCCTCCGCGAGCTTCGCGGTGGGGCGGGCGGCTCGGGCAGAGCGAAGAGGGCGCCGATGAGGCCGGGCGCCAGGCTGATGAGGATGAACACACCCATGGCGGTGATCTTCGCCTTGGCGCCGCCCGCTCCGATCTGGTCGATCAGGGCGGGAATCACCAGAACCAGAAGCAGGCCCGCCGCGTGGGCGGTCTGCACATAGGTGATCACGCGGCTTCGCTCATGATAACGCGAGGCCAGTGTTCCGCTCCAGGCCGAGACCGGAATCTGGATCATGGTCCAGCCCAGGTAGAAGACGAAAAGGCCAAGGCCTAGGTAAAGCGGGCCGGGGTGGGCCGGCGGCAGGAAAAGCGCCGCCGCGGCCGCCGCGAAGAGGACCCCGCCGCCGGCGATCCAGGGGCGGCGGCGGCCAAATCCGGTGCGGGTTCGATCCGACAGAACCCCGATCAGCGGATCCGAAAATGCATCCCATAGCCGGCCGACCAGGAACACCAACCCAACGACGGTGAGTCCCAGGCCCGCCTGTTGGGCGTAGAAGGCCGGCAGATAGACAGCCAGGGGCAGACCGGCGGCGGCGATCGGGACGGAAATCAGCGAGAACGCTCCCAGGCGCCAGGCTGGGATCGACCCAGTCGCGCGGTCGGCGTCGGCCGCCTTCGCGAGCGGCGCCGCACTGATCCGGCCCGGCGAAAACCTCCGCATGCAAGGCGCTTTCGAAACTGATCCCGTGCCGAACGACGGCGATCTCGCCAACCTGGGCGAGGCGGCATGGCCAGGCAAAATAGAAAATCTGCATTTCCTATTAGATTAGTATTCTAACGCGCCCTCGTGGCGCACGGCGAAACGTAAGACGTTCGGTTCAATGGTCTACGTGGACATCCATAATCCTATAAAAATAATATGGATTATAGAAATTCTGTCGTGCGGTGCGCCGGATCGCCGCCTAGATCGCCGGTCCACGCCATCGGGGCGGAGCGCGGCGCGGAGTCGCGCCGGATCAGGGCGGGCCGATTGGCCCTTTAGAAAAACGGGGGCTCAATGCCGATATCGATCACTGGAGGCCGCTGGGGCCTCACGGCCGCGCTGATGGCGGCCACTGCCTTTTCCGGCCTCGCCGGGACGGCGGCGGCCGCGGAAGACGCCTCCGCCGCCACTCCGGTCGCATCGGCCGTCGGCGAGGTGGTGGTCACCGCGCGGCACCGCAGCGAGAACGTCCAGAAGGTGCCGGTCTCGGTGTCGGTGATCAGCGCCGAACTTTTAAAGAAAACCAACACCACCAATATCGCTCAACTCGCGCAGCTGGTGCCGAGCCTGACGTTCAGCTTCTTCAACGCCCGCAACGCCAACCTCAATATCCGCGGCCTGGGCAACAACATCGGCCTCGCCAATGACGGCATCGAGCCGGGCGTCGGGTTCTATGTCGATCAGGTCTATTATGACCGGCCGGCGACGGCGACCTTCGATATGATCGATATCGCGCAGGTCGATGTTTTGCGCGGACTGCAAGGCACCCTGTTCGGCAAGAACAGCACAGCCGGCGCCGTCACCCTCACCAGCGAAGCGCCGACCTTCACGCCGCTCACCACCGGCGCAATAAGCGGAGGGAACTTCGGATATTTTCAGGGGTGGGCGGCGGTGTCGGGGCCGATCGTCGATGACAAGTTGGCCGGCAGACTGACCATAGCGGAGACGACCCGCGCCGGGGTCATGACCAACATCGACCAGAACAACGGCGATGTGAACAACTACAGAAATTTCAATGTCCGCGCCCAGCTGCTTTGGACGCCAACCGGCAATTTCAAGCTTCACCTGATCGGAGATTACAGCAATCAGCAGACCAATTGCTGCGATCAGGTGCTGGCCAATGTGGTGAGTCCGCCAAACGGCAAGAATTTCTACACGCTCACCGGACTGTTTGGTTACACGCCGATCATCAATCCCTTCGCGCGTCAGGCCGACACCAATTCACCGATCCATGCCAACCAGGAGACGGGCGGCATCTCGGCTGAGGCCGACTGGAGCCTGCCGAAGGTCACGCTGACGTCGATCTCCGCCTGGCGGTTCTGGAACTGGTGGCCGGCGAACGATTCGGACTACACGCCGCTCTCGGTTCTCACCCTTGCCCAGAACGGTGATTATCAGCGGCAATTCAGCCAGGAATTCCGCGTCGCCTCCGCCGGGGCCAACAAGATCGACTATGTTGGCGGCCTCTATCTCTACCATGAGTCGACTTCAGCGCGCGTCGCCCAGCAGTATGGCAACGCGGCAAGCGCCTTTCTCCTCAGCCCGGCTCTGCCGTCCTTGGTCGCTACCGGCTACACCCTCAACGCCAACTCCAACTATTTCACCACCAGCTTGGCCGCCTACGGTCAGGCGACCTGGCATGCCACGTCGCAACTCAATTTCACCGGCGGCCTTCGCTACACCTATGACATCAAGGACGGGAGCTTCTATCAGGTCGCGTCTGGCGGAGTTCCGCTCGTGGGCCCATTGGCCCCTCTGGCGCCTTATCGCGCCGCGCTCGGCACGAGCGACGCCTTCACCGTTTCAACCGATAACGGCAAGCTGTCGGGGATGGCCGATGTCTCTTATCAAGTTAACAGCAATATATTGACCTACCTCACCTATTCTCAGGGTTCCAAGTCTGGGGGGCTAAACCTTGCTCAGCTGCCGCCCGGCGCCTCGGAGGTTATCGCTCCGGAAACCATCAATATGGTCGAGGCCGGCGCCAAGACCGCCCTGTTCGACCATCGGGTGACGCTGAATGGCGATATTTTCTATGAAAGTGACTCGAACTACCAAGCCAATCTCGTCAATGTTGAGCTCTTAAAGCAATATCTATCCAACATACCAAAGGTAGAATCGCAGGGCGTGGAAGTCGATTTGCAGGCCCATCCGATCGAGAATCTGTCGTTCTACACCTCCGTCACCTACGACAAGGCGATCTACGCGACCTACCCCACCGCGCCCTGCGGACTGGAAAATATCACCCACCCCTATTGCAGCTTGAACGGCGCGCCTTTGGCCGGCGTGCCGCTTTGGGCCATCTCCGCGGGCGGTGAGTATGCCTACCCCTTCACGGTCGGCGCGAAGCAATTGTCAGCCTACTTCGGCGTCGATTACACATATCGTTCGTCCGTGTATTCGGCCTCCACGGACTCGATCTATTCCTTGCTGCCGGATCTCAATCTGTTCAACGCCCGCCTCGGCGTTCGGGCCGCGAACCAGTCCTGGGATCTGTATCTGTGGGCGAAAAATCTTTTTGATGTGAACTACTTTACCTACGTCGCCGCGGGCGTGGGCAACACCGGCGCCCTGACCGCTCAACTGGGCGATCCACGGACGTATGGGGCCACGTTCCGGTTCCACTTCTGACCATCGCCGCGTGGCGGTTCTTAAAATTCAGGCCTGAAGGGAGACGGTCATGAACAGTACAGGCAAGGTGCTGGTTGGCGGAGCGGCCTTGATTGGCGCCTATGCCCTGTACGCCTTGGCCCCGTCATCGATCCGGCCGGCGCACGGTGGCTCGCATGAGAGGCTTGGCGCCGCCGAGGCCGCCGCCCTTCCGGGCGCCGCGGATCGGCAGGTGTTCTTCGGTGATCTCCACCTGCACACCGGCTATTCGTTCGACGCCTATTCGTTCATGGGCACGCGCATCACGCCCGATGAGGCCTACAAATTCGCCCGCGGCCTGCCGATCACGTACCTGGGCCAGACCGTGCGCCGGCCGCGGCCTTTGGATTTCACGGCGGTCACCGACCACGCCGAGTTCATGGGCACGCTCAACCAGATGGACGACCCGAACAGCCCGCTTTCGAAGAGCGATCTGGGCAAGCTGCTGCGCGAGCACCCGGTTGAGGGTTTTCTGAAGGTGTTCCTGGCCGGAAACACTCACAAGGACCTTCCAGGGCTGAATGCGGCGGCGGCCGAGGCGTCGGCCTGGAAGAAGGAGGTCGAGGCGGCCAACGGCAACTATGTGCCTGGCGTCTTCACGACCTTCGTGGCCTATGAATGGACTTCGATGCCGGACCTTAAATACAACCTGCATCGCAACGTCATCTTCAAGGGGGCGCCGCCCGAGGCGCCTTTCTCCTCCAACGACTCTCTCAAGCCGGAGGATCTATGGACCTATCTGGAGAAGCTGCGGGCCCGCGGCATCGAGGCCCTGGCGATCCCGCATAACGCCAACGCCAGCGGCGGGCTGATGTTCGGCTGGAATACAAGTGACGGCAAGCCGATCGACGAGGCCTATGCCCAGCGCCGGGCGTTCAACGAGCCTCTGACCGAGGTCTTTCAGAACAAGGGACAGTCGGAGACCGTCCCGGAGCTGTCGGCAAGCGATGAGTTCTCCAACTTCGAGGTTATGGAAGAGTTGCTGGGCGGCGGCGCCAGCCCGGTCAACGGCAGCTATGTGCGCCAGGCTCTGGGACGTGGCCTGGTCATCCAATCGCGGGTGGGCGTCAACCCCTACAAGCTTGGGCTTGTCGGCGCGACCGACTTCCACAGCGGCCTCTCCAATTCCGATGAAAACGCCTATGCCGGCACCGGCGCCTTGAGCGTCGATCCAAACGTCAACCTGCCCAGCCGCGAGGTCGCGCAAAAGGTGATGACCCCGCGGCCGCCTGACAATGGCCACCCCAGAACCTTGGCGGACGCCGCCAGCGCCAAGAGCGATGAGATTCTTAACACCGGCGGCCTCTATGGATCTGGCGGCCTCACCGGGGTGTGGGCCGAGCGAAACGACCGCGATTCCATCTATGCGGCGCTGCGCAGGAAGGAGACCTTCGCCACCTCCGGTCCGACCATCCGGGTGCGTTTCTTCGGCGGATGGGATGTCGCCCCCGACGCGCTCAAAGCCAAGGATTGGGTGGCGACGGCCTATCGGAACGATGTTCCCATGGGTGGTGATCTGCCGGCCAAGCCTGCCGAGGCGCAGGCGCCGGGTTTCATCCTCCAGGCGGCCAAGGATCCCACCAGCGGCAATCTGGACCGCATACAGGTGGTCAAGCTGTGGCTCGAAGGCGAGGAATATCGTGAAAAGGTGTTCGACGTGGCCTGGTCATCGGACCGCAAGCTGGACCGCAAGACCGGCAAGCTACCGCCCGTGAAGAACACCGTAGATCTGAAAACGGCGACCTACGCCAACACTGTCGGCGCGCCGTTCCTGAGCGCTGTGTGGCGTGATCCGGAATTCGACCCCGCCAAGCCCGCCGTCTACTACGCGCGCGCTATCGAAATACCGACGCCGCGCTGGAACACCATACTGGCCGTTAAACGCAACCTGCCGTTGCCGACCCATCTGCCGGCCACTATTCAGGAACGGGCGCTCTCCTCGCCGATCTGGTATACGCCCGCGCCGGGACTGAAGACCGCTCGTCGAGGGGGAAACCCGTCCACGCTAAGATCCTGAGCGGCGGTCGCATCGGCGCGCGGGAGCGCCAGATCGATCTCGCCGCGCGGTCAGAAGGTGGCCATCAGCGACAGGCGGGCGGATATGGGCTCCAGCGGGTGGATCTGGTGATCGGCCACGCCTTGGGCGGGTTCGCCGGGCAGTCGGCTGACATAATAGTAGGCGCCGGCGTTGGCCTTGACGTCGAACGCGTTGAAGATCTCGATCTGGGCTTTGAGAGACTTGGTGAACTTGTAGCCAGCGCTCAAATTCACTTCTGAATATCCCGCGTCCCGCTGGCTGTTGTCCGGCGTCAGCGGATAGGCGCCCAGGATTCGGACCTCCGCGCCGCCAAACCAGTTTCCCAGATTGTCCACCAGCGCGCCAAAAGAGCCGATGAAGGCCGGAGCATTGGGAATATAGTCGCCGGAGTCGCCATAGGCGGCCAGATTGTTGGTGTTGAACCGCGCATGGCTGAAGGCCAGATCGCTGTCGAGCTCCATCCAGGCGGTCGGATGAAATTCGGCCGAGATCTCAACGCCGTACCGGCGGCTGGGCGCGCCGGCCTGATCCTCACCCTGGTCCTGGTCGTAGACGAGCTCGGAGGTTAGATCGACATAGAACACCGACACCTGGGTCTTCAGCTTGGGAATGATATTGCTGCGCAGTCCGGCCTCCGCGCCATCGGCCACCGCCAGTAGCGGGGTGGTTCCGGCCGCCGTCGGGAGACCTTCCAGAGGCACGGTTCCCGATACGCCCCGAATATCGTCGGAATGGAACCCTCGCCCGGCGCTGAGGTAGAATTCGCTGCTTAGCCACGGACCAAGGATGATGCTGGCCTTGGGCTGAAACAACGGCTCAAATTGCGTATAGTTGAACAATGTCAGCAGGCTGTGATCCCAGCCCTGGTAGAATTCCTCGCGCAGGCCGATGTCGGTCCTCAGCCAGGTTGTCCATTCAGTGGTGTTCTCAACATAAAGGCCGACATCGGCCAACTGAACCTGGTCGGCGGTGCAGGCTGACAGGCCGACGGAATATTCGGTGACCGTGCCGTCGGCGTGTAGCAGCGTGCAGTAGTCCAGCACCCGGCGCGCCTTGGTGTGTCGCCGATCCACATAGATGTCGTCGAACCGTCCCTGGATTCCGAGGGTGGTCCGCGACGCCGATTCACCCAGCTTCGAATCCAGGGTCAGAGCGGCGGCGCCGCCGAACAGGTCGCGGGTCTCGTCCTGCTGCTCCTGGTCGCCATTGACGGGGTCTTCCAGGAAATGGGTGAAATTGTTCCAAAGCGTCTGTCGGCTCCGGACATAATAGCCGTTGGCGGCGAAGCGCCAGTCGTCGCCCCAGGCGCCATAATGGCCTGAGACGGCCAGGCGTTCCGAGCGGGCGCCGTCGGTGGGGTCGAGCACGCCGTATCGATCAATGAGGCCTTCCTCGATGGCCCTGACAGGTTGGTCGGTCGCCAGGTTTCCTTCGCCCTTGTAGTACATCGCCGTCGCGGACCAGGCGTGCGAGGCGTCGTCGTGGCTGAAACGGGCCACGCCGGCGATCTTCTGGAAGTCGTTGGGCGGGGTAAACGGCCCGTCCATATGTGAATAGTTGAGGCCGACGAGCAGGCGATCCTGATCGTCGAAATGGGCCGTGCCCGCGGCGAACACCGCATCGTCGCCAAGCGTGCCGGCGCTGGCGGTCATCTGGGTCGGCATATCGTCGAACAGGTGTTGGTGAGCCGAGGCCACCACCCCGAAGTCGCCTATCGACGCGAAATAGGGTCCCTTGGTGTAATCCAATCCCGAGATCATCTGGGGAATAATGAAATTGACGTCGGAATAGCCCTGCCCATGGGCGTTGGTGGGACGATTGACCGGCACATCGTCGACGAAGTCGGCGAAGTCGGTGCCATGATCGAGGTTGAAGCCGCGCAGCAGGTATTGGTTGGCCTTGGCCTCGCCGCTATGCGCGGTGACCACCAGGCCCGGTATGCTCTCCAACAGTTGTCCCACCCGATAGATGGGACGCAGCTGAAGCTCCTCGGTGGTCGCCGAACCCTGGCTGGCGGTAATCGCCTTGCCCATCAGGTCGGCGCGGGAGGTGACGACCAGTTCCGAGAGGCGGGGGGCGTTGGCCCGGTTCGCGGGCCTATGCGGATCAGGCTCCGCGGCGTGGCCGGGCGCGGGCGCCGTTGTCTGGGCGAGGGCGCTGCCAGCGACAAGCACGGCGCCGACGACCGCCGAGTACGCCAAACCGCCTTTGGCAGCCTCGACGCCCGACAGAGCTATGCCCGGCCTCGATGGTTTCGATCGACGGCCGTCGTCTGCCGCGGCGCGGGCGTATACCAGATCGGCGAGGCCCAGGCCCGTTCCTGGATCGTGGCCGCCCGCTGGGATGGGAGGGGAAGGCCCCGCTTGACCGCCAGCAGTGTGGTCCAGCGCGGGGTGGGGATTTCCAGGACCCGGACATAGTAGACGGCGGGCTTGGCGGCCTCGAACTCCGGATCGCTCCAGACTGTGCTCAGGACCGTCGCGCCCACGGTGTTGGCGTAGGTGGCGGTCCTCAGATCCACGGTGTTCTTCACCGCCGGCAGGCGGCCGGTCACCGGATCGAGCTTGCGCTCGGGCGACCAGGCCACATCGAACACCTTTTCCTTATAGCCGGCGCCATCCAACCACACCTTCACGACCTGAACGCGATCGAGATTGCCGCTGTCCGGCGCCTTCACCGCCTGGATAATGAAACTGGGCCGGCGCGCGCCCGCCGGACGGGCCGGGAGATCGCCGCCCATGGGAACGCCCGTGGAATAGGCTATGCCCACCCAGTCCGGGCGTTTCAGCAGGCCAGGTCCGAACGTCCATCCGCCGAACACCCGCACCTTGATCCTCGGACCGGAGGTGGCGAAGGTCTCCTTGCGCTTGAGCGCGGCGAAAATCGCGTCGCGGTCGTTACGTTCGGCCCAGACGCCGGTCAGTCCGCCCGATCCGAAGATGGTGGGGTCGTCGAGGGTGGGCTTGGCGCCCGCTTGTGCGCCTTCGTCAATCAGGGCCGGGGTCGGGATCAGGCCGAGCGCGCGCTTGGCGGCGTCGCCGGCGGGCAGGGTGGTGTTCGGATCGATCCCGAATGGGCCGCCGGCGAAGGCGTTCTCGTCCGATGTGGAAAGGCCGTTGTGGAAATCGGTGGCGCCCACCAGACCCATCTTGAACGGATTGGCCCCGACCTTGGCCTGAATGACCAGACCCCGCCCATAGGCCTCGCGAATATAGCTGCCGTGCGGCGCGCTCTTGACCCCCGGCTCGGTAAGCAGGTGATCGAAGATCTCGAAATTGGCGAATTCGTCGCTAGCCGAAAGCTCCGGCGTGGTTTCCGAAACGCCCTTGTTCTGCGCGATCTCCGTTAAGGGCTCATTGAGCGCGCGGCGCTGGGCATAGACTTCGTCGATCGGCCGTCCGTCGCTCATGTTCCAGTCGAACATCAGGCCGCCGCTGACATTGGCGTTATGCGGAATGGCGATGACGTCGAAGCCGATTGTCCTGGCGTGCTCGAGGTAGGTCCAGAGATCCTCCGGCTTGCCGGAGTCGGCGGAGGTGAATGGCGAGGGAGCGTGGTCGTTTCGGAAGATGACGTTGCGGTGCAGGTTGTATTTTCCCTGCGCCATGGATGTCCATTCATAGGCGATGAAGGTCGTGAAGCGCCCGGGTTCATAGTTGGCGTTGGCGGCCCCCATCTCCCGGTCCCAGGTCGCCTTCATCGCCGGCTTGGCGTTCATTTCCGGGATCGGCGTGTGGCTGTCGACGGCGTGCTTCAGAATATAGAAGGCCGAGGCCGGGTTCTTGATGATCTGTCGGCCAAGGTCGCTCAGGGCGAAGCCCGATTTGGGATCGTCGAGCTGGTTCATCACCCCGATGTTCTCCGAGTGATCGGTCACCGCGGTGAAATCGAGGGGCCACGCCCGCCTGACCGGCTTGCCCATGAACTGGATCGTTTCGCCGCGCGCGAACTTGTAGGCCTGATCGGGCGTGGTCTTGGTCCCCATCAGGCTCCAGGCGTCGAACGAATAGGTGGTGTGAAGGTGCAGGTCGCCAAAGAACACCTGACGCTGACTCGGGGCCACGGCCTCATGGGCCGGATTGGCCGCTGGGGCCGCCGCGGACATGTCCGTCGCGCGGGCGGTGCAGCCCGCCGCCAACACACTCGTCAACAGCAGAACGATGGTGTTGCGCATGGGAGATGGTCTCCTTGGGCAGGCGGTCATGGGGAAAAGGCCACGACGACTCGCTCGATGAACCAGTAGGCGGCGAAGGAGCCGATGGCGTAGGGCGGCGCCCACCGGCTCACCCTCGCCCAAATGGCTGGAAGGCGCTTCCACAGGAGCCGCAGGGCCAGGATCACCAGGATCGCGGCGCCCACGAAGATCAGTTGGCCCGCTTCGACCCCAAGATTGAAGAGGAACAGCGACATCGGGATCGCATCCTTGGGAAGCCCGACCTCGGCCAGGGCCCCGGCGAAGGCGAAGCCGTGCAGCAAGCCGAAAATGAAGGCGATCACCCAGGGATAGCGCTGGGTCAGGCCCACGTGGCCCCGCATCGCGCGCACCAGTTCGGTGGCGACGAAGACGATGCTGAGCGCCACCAGCGCCTCGATCACCGCGGACGGGACGCTCACTAGACCGATCGCGCTGGCCGCCAGGGTCAGGCTGTGGGCCACCGTGAACGCCGTGATCGCCTTGATCAGTCGCCAGCGGATGCCCACCAGGAGCAGCAGGCCCAGGACGAACATCAGGTGATCGACGCCGGTCAGGATATGCTCGACCCCCAGACGGAAATAAGCGGGAACGGGCAGGCCCGAGGTGATGTTGAATTTGAGGACGAGATCAGGATGATCAGGCCTGATGATCGCCTCCAGGCGTCGGCCGTCCGACAGGCGGATGACCGCCAGAACATCGGTGATTGTCCTGTCCAGCCCCTGGATCGAGAGCGTTTGGTCAGCCAGGGGGTTCGGCGCGGCGCTGTCGATCGACCAGGTCCTGATCAAGAAGCTGCCGGTGGCGAACTGGTCGCGAGGCGGCCGGTCCAGCCAGCCATTGGACAGGCGCGGCGCCAGGCGAAGGGCGAGGTCGCCTTGCGACGGCTGCTTCCATGTCACCAGATAGTGCCTGGGCGCGTCCTGCAGGATCTCAATGTAGGCCGGCCGAACCTCGTGGGCGAGCAGGCCGCCGGGCGCCAGCAGGCTGGCGATCGCCAAGGCGCGGGCCAGGAGTTTTTTCATCTCGGCGAAGCCTGATCCTCACGGACGACGGTGAATCGTGCTCGCGTGGCGGCGAAGGCCCGACGGTTGGCCGCCGCCTGGTCATCGGCCATTTCGTCGGCCCTGACCTGATCTCGAACCGCCGACAGCGGCGGCGTGGCGGGAGGCCGCCGGGACTGGACATACACCAGATGCCAGCCATAGCCCGATCTATAGGGGCCGGCCCACTGACCGACCGGCGCCAGGAACAGCATCTGGGCGAGCGGGGTCGGGCCGAACAGCCTCATGGCCTGGGTCGGCCCGAAGTCCGAATAGTCATAGAGATCGGGAAAGCTGTCGCCGCGATCGGGTGCGCGCTGGGTCGCATCGTTCAGACCCGTCAGGGCCGCCACGGCTCGCTGGCGAGCGGCCTCGTCGCCCCCACGATCGGGCGAAAAGAAGATGTGGCTGAAGGTGACCTGCGCCGGGGTGGCGTAGCGGGATTGGTGGGCGTCGTAGTAGGCCTGGAGTTGAGCGTCGGTCGGCTCGGCCGGCGCCTGGAGGTCCTGCTGCAGAAACTGCATCTTCTGGACGATCCGCCGACGCACGATCTCATCGTCGCGGTCGAGCTTGAGGGCCAGGCCCTCGCGATAGAGCACCTCCTCGTCCACCCACCGATCGATCATGGCTTCCAGCGCCGATGGCGATGGCGTGGCGCCGAACTGAAGTCGGTAGGCGAGGGCCAGATGGTCGACGCGCTCGGGTGTCACCTCGATCCGATACTCGCTCGTCGCGCGCTTGTACTGGGCGCCGGCGACAAACAGGATCAGGCCGATAATGAAGAAGTGAAACAGCGGCTCGCTCAGCGCCCGACCAAACCACAGTCTGGCCCGCGGCCACCCGCCAAAACGGTCTCCCGATCGTCGCGCTTGCGTGGTTTCAAGCTCGTGCTCGAGGCTGGTCAAAACATCTCTCCTCGAACCCGACCTGCCGGCGGCCTGGGATCGTCATCTATCCCCGCGCGCAGCAGCCTCAGAAGTTAGAATATCTACTTAGGAAGTAAGGATATCTTCCTCGGCGCTAAGCCTAGGTCGGGGACGCCGCGGCGCGCGGCCCCGAGACCGGCTGGCGTGTGACGCCGGCCGAACGCCAGCCGCCAGGGAAGCTCGCGCCAGGGTTCAACTCGCCGTCCAATTGGCCTAAGGCGTGACGCGGGAGTCACGTTTGGGAGAGGCGTCATGGCCGAGGATCGGTATGACTACATCATCATCGGCGCCGGTTCCGCCGGCTGTGTGCTGGCGGGCCGGCTGTCGGCCGACCCGAAGAACCGGGTTCTCCTGCTGGAGGCCGGCGGGAAGGACGATTCCATCCTGGTCAAGATGCCGGCCGGGGTGGGCGCCATCCTGCCCCAGAAGGGCGACTACAACTGGGGTTTCTGGACCGAGCCCGAGCCGAACCTCGATAACCGCAAGCTATGGTGGCCCAGGGGCCGGGGCTGGGGCGGATCGTCTTCCACCAACGGCATGGTCTATATCCGCGGCCACGCCCGCGACTACGACCAATGGCGCCAGATGGGTCTCGCCGGCTGGGGCTACGCCGATGTGCTTCCCTATTTCAAGCGCGCGGAGGGCTTCATCGACGGGCCGGACGACTACCACGGCGGCGATGGCCCGCTGCACGTCTCCAAGGCGCCGATCAAGAACAAGATCTATTCCAGTTTCATCGCCGCCGGTCGCGAGGCCGGCCATAAGCTCACGCCGGATTTCAACGGGTTCCAGCAGGAAGGCTTTGGCGCCTATCAGCTCACCATCAAGAACGGGCGGCGCTGGAGCGCCTCGGTGGCCTATCTTCAGCCGGCCCTGTCGCGTCCGAACCTCACCTGCGAGATCGGCGCGCGCACAAGCCGCATCCTGATCGAGAACGGCCGGGCGGTCGGCGTCGAGTTCATCCAGAACGGCCAGCCGCGAACGGTCCACGCCAATGGCGAGGTTCTGCTGTGCGCCGGCGCGGTGCAATCGCCCCAGATCCTGCAGCTGTCCGGCGTCGGCGAGCCCGAGGCGCTGAGGGCGGTAGGCGTGACGCCGACGCACAATCTTCCCGGCGTTGGGGCCAATCTGCAGGATCACCTGGATATGTCCCTCTCGTGGGAGACGCCTGGGTTGATGACCGCCTATGGCTACAACAAGGGCGTGCGGCGCCTGGCGACCGGGCTCAACTATCTGGTGTTTGGCCAGGGCGCGGGGCGGCAGAACTTCGTCGAGGCCGGCGCCTTCCTGAAATCTCGCCCCGACCTCGATCGGCCCGATCTTCAGCTTCATTGTTTTCTGGCCATCACCCGCAATCACGGCAAGAACCCGGTGGAGAAGGATGGCTTCACCATCCATGTCTGCCAGCTGCGTCCCGAGAGCCGCGGCCACATCGGCCTGCGCTCGGCCGATCCGCTGGACGATCCGGCGATCTTCGCCAACTATCTCTCGGCCGAGGAGGATCGCCGGGTGCTGCGCGCCGGGGTCGAGATCGCTCGGGACCTCGGCAAGCAGCCGGCTCTGCGCGCCATCTGCGGGCCGGAGTTCGAACCGGGCGCGGCGGTGACCAGCGAGGCCGATATCGACGCCTGGATGCGCCGCTCGGCCGAGACCATCTATCACCCGGTCGGCACCTGCCGCATGGGCGCCGCCGGCGACCCGGCCGCGGTCGTCGACGAGACGCTCAAGGTGATCGGCCTTTCCGGCCTGCGGGTGGTCGACGCCTCCGTGATGCCCACCCTGGTGGGCGGCAACACCAACGCGCCGACGATCATGATCGCGGAAAAGGCGGCGGACATGATCCTTGGCAAGACGCCGCCGGCGGCGTTGGACGCGCCGGTCTATGGCGACGAGCGGGCGGCGGCTTAAACGACGGGAGAGTCTCTTATGGAAATGCGCAAACTGGGCCGCTCGGAGCTCGCCATCGCGCCGCTGATGCTGGGCGGCAATGTGTTCGGCTGGACGGCGGATGAGCCAACCAGCTTCGCCATCCTCGACGCCTTCGTCGACGCCGGCTTTAACGCCATCGATACGGCCGATGTCTATTCCCGCTGGTCACCGGCGGGGGCGGGGGCCTCGGAAAAGGTCATCGGGGCCTGGCTGAAGGCCGGCGGCAAGCGCGACAAGGTGATCATCGCCACCAAGGTCGGCATGGAGATGGGCGAGGGCCAATCGGGGCTCTCGGCCAAATGGATCGAGACGGCGGTGGAAAATTCGCTGAAGCGGCTCCAGACCGACTACATCGACCTCTACCAGTCCCATCGCGACGACGCGGAGACGCCGCAGGAGGAGACCGGCGAAGCCTTCGCCCGCCTGGTCAAGGCCGGCAAGGTGCGGGCTCTGGGCGCCTCGAACTTCGACGCGGCGCGGCTCGCCTCGGCCAACGCCCTGGCGGCGGCGAACGGCTGGCCGAGATACGAGACCCTGCAGCCGCTCTACAATCTCTACGATCGCGCCGGGTTCGAGGCCGAGCTGGCTCCCGAATGCAAGGCCCAGGATATCGCCGTTATTCCCTACTACGGACTGGCCAGCGGTTTTCTCACCGGCAAGTACCGATCCGAGGCGGATCTGGCCAAAAGCCCGCGCGGCCGGGGCGTGAAGAAGTATCTGGACGCGCGAGGCTTGAAGATTCTGACGGCGCTGGACGAGGTGGCGGCGCGCGTGGGCGCCACCGACGCCCAGGTGGCCCTGGCTTGGCTGATGACCAAGATCGCCGCCCCGATCGCCAGCGCCACCAGCGTGGGCCAGCTCAGCGACCTGCTCGGCGCCGCGCGGCTCAAGCTCGACGCGGAGGCCATCGCCACTCTGGAGGCGGCGAGCGCTTGACGCTACGCCGACCGAGCGCCTTCACCGCGCCACGAAACCGCGCCATGGCCGGACCATGACCGAACCTTTCGAAGACGGGTTGGCGAGGCCACGCGCCGAGCCTCTGTTCAATGTCCCCTGGACGGTGCTGGCGTTGGTCGGCGTTCTGATCGGCGCCCACGCCGCGCGGACGGGCCTCAGGATCGATCCCGACACCTTCGCCTTGACCAGCGAGACGCTCGCGGCCGGGCGGTGGTCGGGGCTGATGAGCCATCTCTTCGTGCACGGCAGTTGGGCTCATGTGCTGATGAACAGCATCTTCATCGTCGCCTTCGGCACGCCGGTGGCGCGATTCCTGGGGTCCGGGGCGCGGGGATCGAGCCTCTTCCTGACCTTCTTCCTGGTCTGCGGCGTGGCGGCGGGTCTCGCCTTCGCGGGCCTGATGGAGATCTTGCATACGGTGGGCGTAGGGCCACCGTATTGGGCGATGATCGGCGCTTCGGGCGCGGCCTCGGGTTTCATGGGCGCGGCGGCGCGGCTGATCGAGGGCAGGGGACGGCTAGGGCCGATCGGCGGACGCACCGTCTGGGGCATGACCATCGGCTGGATCCTGGTCAATGCGGTCCTTGGCCTCACCGGCCTGACGCCAGGCACGGCCGGCGCCCCGGTGGCCTGGGAGGCGCACATCTTCGGCTATTTCGCCGGCCTGCTGCTTATCGGCCCTTTCGCGCATCTGGCGGGCGTTCGCCAGGCGTGGCGTTCACGAAGAGATGACCCGTTAGCGCCTTGATCCGCCGCCGTTTCGGGCGGACTCTTCCCGCCAAGGGAAGCTTGGCCAAAAAGGCCAGGGAGGAAACGCTATGATGATATCCCAGGTTCTGAGGGACAAGGGCGATATGGTGTTCACCGCCTCGCCCGGCGACACCGTGGGCGTGGTGGCGGCCATGCTCTACGCCAGGCGCGTGGGCGCATTGGTGATCGCCGAGGGCGACCGCCAGGTGGTGGGCATCGTCTCCGAGCGCGACATCGTTCGGGTGGTGGCCGAGGAGGGCCCCTCGGGGCTCGAGCGGCCCGTGTCTGCGTGCATGAGCCGCGAGGTGGTCTTCGCCGCGCCGTCGGAGACGGTCGATTCGATGCTGGAGCGCATGACCGACCGGCGAATCCGTCATCTGCCGGTCTGTATCGACGGCCGCCTGATGGGAATCATTTCCATCGGCGACATGGTCAAGGCCAAGATCGCCGAGACCGTCGCCGAGGCCGAGGGGCTGAGGGCCTATATCTCGGCGGCGTGACGAAGCCTTCATGACGCTTGCGTGACCGTTCCGCGGTCGATATAGCCCCAGCCTTCGTCAGGCGGATCGCCGGCGCCGAACAATCGGAACGAACGGCGCGAATAGCGCTTGATTTTCCGCCGCGTTCGGCCTAGTTTCCGCCCCTTCAATCGACTCACCAAGGACTGATGGGGCATGCCCCGGCGGCCCCGGGGTGAGTTTTGCGCGCTAAATCGGGGGTCATCCCAGAATAGTTCGCAAGGTTGTTGACACCCTTTGGGGCCTCCTCTAGAGACCCCGCTCCTCGCCGCCGCCGGGCGTAATCGGCGGGTTCGGCGCAAGCCGTTCAGGTCTTTGACATCGTTGATTTGGAAAGAGAAACGCAGGCGGCGGCGTCCTGGCGATGGTCATACCGTGACCATCATCGACGCTGACTGGTTTGCGGTCTCTTGAAGACATACCATGGCCATTGGGCCTTGGGGCGCGAGCCTCTGGGTTTGATGGTTTTGGGAACTCGTCAATAGAACTACGCAGACTACGCTCGTCGGTCTCCCAAGACCGACGAAAACGAAAGTCAGATGTCAACTCAACCTGAGAGTTTGATCCTGGCTCAGAGCGAACGCTGGCGGCAGGCCTAATACATGCAAGTCGAACGGATCCTTCGGGATTAGTGGCGGACGGGTGAGTAACACGTGGGAACGTGCCCTTTGGTTCGGAA
>Ga0181519_10000293_pt1 | contig 46917 bp, 38 predicted proteins | sample PEATcosm2014_Bin_26_FD_121102 | JGI IMG/M metagenome (GOLD analysis project Ga0181519, IMG submission 121102) | Peatland microbial communities from MTU Mesocosm Facility, Houghton, MI, USA - PEATcosm2014_Bin02_10_metaG | ecosystem: Environmental > Terrestrial > Soil > Wetlands > Peat | place...
GACCTGCTCGGCCGCAAGGTGGGCCTAGCAGGCGGCGCGGCCTTCCGCGCGCTGGGGGCGCGGGTCGCCGCGACGCTCGACGCCGCGGCCGCGAGCCCGCAGCTGAGCGCCGAGGCGGGGCGCGTGGCGGAGGCCTGGCGCCGAATGGCCGCCGTCACGGGTGCGCTCGCGGCGGTGCCCGATGCGGCGCTCAGGCTCGCGAACTCCGCGGCCTATCTCGAGGCGTTCGGCCACGCAGTCGTCGGCTGGCTTTGGCTCGACCAGGCGCTGGCCGCCGTGCGCGCGCTCGCGACGCCGGGTGCAGACGACTCGTTCTATCGCGGCAAGCTCGCCGCCTGCCGCTATTTCGCACGTTTCGAGCTGCCGCGACTCGGTGGCTGGCTCGCCGTGCTCGATCCGGTGGACCCGACCGTCCTCGAGATGGACGAGGACTGGTTCTGAGTCGACCGGTCTCTACTCGACCTGCATCGCTGCGAGTTCGTTGCCGCCGGGGTCGCGGAAATGGAAGCGCCGGCCGCCGGGGAAGCCGAAAGCCGGCTTCGTGACGACTCCGCCGGCGCGCGTTACTGCTGCCAGGGTCGACTCGAGATCCGCGACCCTGAGTACCGGCAGCGGTGCGCGGGTCGTCTCGCTCGCATCCGCCTGCACGCCGAGGTCGACGTCGCCATCGAGCGTGCACGCGTAGGTCGGACCGAAATCCGCCATGCCGATGCCGAAGGCACCGGCGTAGAAGCGCTTCATCGGCGCGGTCGCTGCCGCCGGCAGTTCAACGAAACAGATCTTTGCGGGCATCACAGGCTCCTGGGTGTGGGTGGACCCGCCACGGCCGGGCGCGGCGCACCCGGGGTGTCGAGCATCCGCTGCATGAACACGAGGTCGAGCCAGCGGCCGAACTTGTGGCCGACCTCGCGGAAGTGTGCGACCGGCTCGAAGCCGAGGCGCGCGTGGAAGCGGATCGACGCGGCGTTCGCGGCGTCGATGCCGCCGACCATGACGTGCTTGCCGAGCGCAGCGGCGAGCGGCAGCAGCGCTGCGACCAGTGCCTTGCCGACGCCCCGGCCGCGGCAGTCGGCGGCGACGTGCACGGAGTGCTCGACCGTGTAGCGGTAGCCGTTCCAGCTGCCGCGGAAGTCGCCGAACGAGGCGAAGCCCGTGACCGCGCCCGCGTGCTCGGCGACGAGTACCGGAAACCCGCGCACGCGCCTCGCCGCGAGCCAGTCAGCGCGCTCGGCGAGCGTCGCGGGCTCAATCGCGTACACCGCGGTCGAGGTCGCGATCACCTCGTTGTAGATCGCGAGGATCGCCGGCAGGTCGGCCTCCGTCGCATCGCGCACCAGCATCCGCTGCCCCTTCACCGCGCCTGGCCGGCAGTCGCCGGCGCCCGGCCGATCATGCGGCCGAGACCGCTCTGGCCGCAACGGCGGCGCGTCGCGCCCGGATGGCGAGGCCGCCGTCATTGCCTTAGGCTAGCTTTCGTCCGCGGCCGGGCGCGCCGGCGCGGTTCGAGTCGCGCCGCATCACCGAGGAGCCCCCGATGCCCGTTGCAGTGACGAGCGTGGCCAGCGCCCGGCGTGGCCGAGGCCGGCCGAGTTGAGCCGCATGACCGGTGCTGCCCTGGTCCGCCATGCGCTCGAGTCGCTCGGCGTGCGCTTCACCTTCGGAATCCCGGGCGTTCACAACACCGAGATCTACGACCAGCTGGCCGCCTCGCCGTCGATCGAACCGGTGCTGGTCGCGCACGAGGGTGGGGGTGCGTTCATGGCCGACGCCGTCAGCCGCGTCGGCGGCGGCATCGGAACGCTCGTGCTCGTGCCTGCCGCGGGACTCACGCACGCTGCGAGCGGCATCGGCGAGGCCTTCCTCGACGGCATCGCGATGCTCGTGATCTCCGGGGGCATCCGGCGCGACACCGGCCGTCGCTACCAGCTGCATGACATCGACCAGCAGGCGCTGCTCGGCCCGATCACCAAGGGCACCTGGCTGCCGCGCACGCATGCCGAGATCGTGCCCGCGATCCACGCGGCGTATCGTCTGGCCACGAGCGGCGAACCGGGCCCCGTGTACGTTGAGATCCCGGTGGACCTACAGCTCTTCGCCGGGGACGTCGCGGAGCTGCCGCAGCTGCCGCCGCCGCCGCCCGCGCCGTTGCCGCCCGCGGCGGACCTCCACGCGGCCGCGCGGCTGCTCGCGGCGGCGCGCGCCCCCGGCATTTTCTGCGGCTGGGGAGCGGTCGGGGCGCGCCACGAGCTCGAGGCGCTGGCCGCGCGCCTCGGCGCGCCGGTTGCGACGACGCTGCAGGGCCTGTCATCGTTCGGCGCCGACCACCCGCTGCACGCGGCCTTCGCGCTCGGGCCATCCTCTACCCCTGCCGGCGTCAACGCCTTCGCGGACTGCGACTGCCTGCTCGCGGTCGGCACGCGCTTCGCCGAGATCCCGACCGGCAGCTTCGGCGCGACGGTTCCCGAGCAGCTCGTGCATGTCGACATCAATGCCGCGGTGATGGGCGCGAACTACCCGGTGCGCGTACCTTTGGTCGGCGACGCGGCCGCGACGCTCGCGCAGCTGCTCGCCGCGCTCGGGCCGGCCGATCCGGCGAGCACCGAGCGCGCGGGCCGGGTCGCGGCCCGCATCGCGGCCGACAAGGCCGCCTACCTGACGGAGTGGCTGCGGCACGCGACCCCCGGGCGCGTCAACCCGGCGCGCTTCTTCGCCGCGCTCCGGGCGCAGCTGCCGCGCGACGCCATCGTCGTTGCCGACGACGGCAATCATACGTTCCTGGCCGCGGAACTGCTGCCGATCCTCGAGCCGCGCACCTTCCTCTCGCCGACCGACTTCAACTGCATGGGCTACTGCATTCCGGCGACCATCGGCGCGAAGCTCGCGCGACCGGAGTGCGTGGTGGCCGGCATCGTCGGCGACGGCGCGTTGCGCATGACAGGTCTCGAGGCGCTGACGGCGGCGGCGCGCGGGCTCGGCATCGCCTGGTTCGTGTTCAGCGACGGCGAGCTGGCGCAGATCGCGCAGGCACAGGAGCTGCCGCTCAACCGCAAGACCTGCACGGTGCTCGGTGCGCTCGAGCTCGCGAGCCTCGCCCGTGCGGTCGGCGCCGAGTACGTGGCGCTCGCCGCCGACGAGGCCTGTGACACGGCGATCGCGGCGGCGCTCGCGCACGCCGCCGCGGGCAGGCCGGTGTTCGTGGAGGTCGCGATCGACTACTCGAAGCGCACGCGCTTCACGAGCGGCACGATCCGGACGACGCTGGCGCGCTTCGACCTGCGCACGCGGCTCCGCTTCCTCGGCCGTGCGCTCTTGCGGCGCATCAGCGGCTGAGCCCATCGGAGCACCACCATGGCGACGGACGCGACGCGGCGCGGGACCGGCAGGGGCACTGACGGGGTACCCAGGCGCACCGGGCTCATCCTCGCGGCACTCAGCTTCGCCGCATGGAAGCACCGCGACCAGCGCCGCAAGGGGGCGGCGGCCGTGCCGTACGTCAACCACCCGATCGCTCTCGCCGACGTGCTCTGGTTCGAGGGCGGCGTGCGCGACGACGTCGTGATCGCGGCGGCGCTCCTGCACGACACGATCGAGGATACGGAGACGACGCCCGCGGAGCTGCGCGGCGCCTTCGGCCCGCTGGTCGCCGCGGTGGTGGAAGAGGTCACCGACGTCAGGTGGCTGCGCAAGCGCTCACGCAAGGAGCTGCAGGTCGCGAAGGCCAGCAGGTCGTCGGCGCGCGCGAAGCTCGTCAAGCTCGCGGACAAGATCTGCAACCTCCGCGACATGAAGGCCTACCCGCCGAGGGACTGGTCGCTCGAGCGGCGCCGCGAGTACTTCGACTGGGCGAAGCGAGTCGTCGATGGCCTGCGCGGCACGAACGCGGCCCTCGAGCGGCGCTTCGACCAGGCGTACCGGCTGCGGCCCTGAGCCCGGCCGCGCGACGCAGTTCACAGTTCGGGCGGCCTCACGTGCGCGGGTCAACGACCGGCCGGGCGCTGCGTTCTCGCGAGGGTGGACCCGCCCGATCACACCCGCAGTCATTGCCGCCGGCCGGCGCCGCTCGCGAGCCTTCTGCTCGCGATGCTCGCGCCCGGCTGGTTCGCCGCCGCCCAGGGCTCACCCGCAGGTGCCGTGAATCTGGCTCGCCAGGCAGTGTGTGCGCCGGCTCTGCGCACCACGCTGAGCGAGACGCGCGCCGCGGACCTCGTCGCCGAACGGCTGCAGCGCGGCGAGTCGCTGCACTCGGCGCTCGCGCAGCTGCCGGCGCGGCCGGTCTATGCCGGCTCGCTGCACCTGGTGGGCCTCGAGGACGACCACTCGATCGCGACTGCGGTCGCGGCGCGCTTCTGCCGTGACCTCAGCGAGCCGAGGCTCCGCGAGGTGGGTGTTGCGCGCACCGCGCGCGACCTGTGGATCGTGGTGCTCGCGCCGCTCGACGTGCCGGGGCCCGGCGAGCAGGGCGCAGTGGCGCGCGAGGTGCTCGCGCGCGTCAATGCGGCGCGTGCCGGCGGCCACCGCTGCGGCAGCCGCGCTTATGCGCCGGCGCCGCCGCTCAGGCTGAGCAGCGTGCTGTCGCGGGTCGCCCTTGCGCACTCGGTCGAGATGGCCGAGTCGAACAGCCTCGAGCACGAGGGCCGCGGCGGCAGCACGCCCGCTGAACGCGTGCGCGGTTCCGGCTACGGCGCAGGGATGGTCGGCGAGAACATCGCAGGCGGCGTGCCGACGGCGGCCGAGGTCGTGGCCGGCTGGCTCGCGAGTCCCGGCCACTGCGCCAACATCATGGACGCCCGCTTCTCCGAGATGGGGCTAGCGTACGCGGTCGAGCCCGAGAGCACGCTCGCGATCTACTGGACGCAGGACTTCGCGGTACCGCGCTGACGGCACGCGGCTCCGGGTCAGCGCGCCGCGTCCTTGCCGGTGTAGACCACGCGACCACCGACCAGCGTCTCGAGCACCCTGGTGCCGGCGATGTCCTCCGCCGGGCACGTGAGCGGATTGCGGTCGAGGACCACGAGGTCGGCGAACTTGCCCGACGTCAGCGAGCCGGTGACGGCGTCCTCGTGCAGTTCGTACGCCGCGTTGATCGTGATCGCCCGCAGTACCGCCTCACGCGACAGGCCCGGGTCGTCGCCGAGCCGGCCCCGGTACTCGGCAGGCGCATCCGGCGCATTCGTGCGCGTCACGCCGACCTTGAGCGCGAACCACTCGTCGAGCCTGTCGACCGGCCAGTCGCTGCCGTAGGCGATGCGCGCGCCCGCGGCAGCCAGCGTGCCGGCGGGCTCGATGATCTTCATGCGCTCCGGGCCGAAGTAGTCCTTGAGACCGAGCGTGTCGCCGGCTGGCTTCTCCCACTGGAACGACAGCACCGGGATCGCGCCGAGTGCCTTGTAGCGTGGCAGGTCGGCGGGACCGACGATCTCGTCGTGCGCGATCGCCGGGCGGATGTCGCTGCCGGGAACCGCCTTGCGCATCGCCTCGATCGCATCGAGCGCGGCGTGCACGCCACCGTCGCCATCGGCGTGCATGTGCGGATCGACGCCGGCCCGGGCGAGTCCGGTGACGATGGTCGCGAGCACGTCTGGCGGGAAGTAGACCGCGGGGCCCCGGCTCGTGCCCGCCACCCAGTGCGGGTTCGCGGCGGTGCCGGTGTTCTGCCGGTACGGTTCCAGCATCGCACCGGTCAGCGCCGGTGCCGCGATCACACCGTCCATGAAGAGCTTGACGTTGCGCACGGTGATGCCGGGGGCGCGGCCGATCGCGCCGCCATCGTACTGCTTCGTGATCGCGAGCACGCGCTGCAGCGCCGCCGCCGGGTCGGCGCCCTCGCGCGGCTCGAGCACCGGCGCGAAATGGCCGCGGGCCGTGAGCCCGCCGGCCTTGTGCACGGCACCGAACGCAACGATCGACTCGTTCGACGCGGCGGCATCGAGGAAGCTCGTGATGCCCTGCGCGCGCATCGCCCTGAGCGCCGCGCGTGCGGCGGCTACGTTCTCCGCCGGCGTCGGCTGCGGGATGATCTGACCGTAGACCTCGAAGGCTGCGTCCTCGAGCAGCCCCGTCGGCTCGCCACTCGCGTCGCGCCAGATCTTGCCGCCCGGTGGATCCTTCGTGTCGCGCGTGATCTTCGCGAGCGCGAGCGCGCGGCTGTTGGCGAGCACGGTATGGCCGAACGAGGAGCGGATGATGATCGGGCGCTTCGTCTTGAGGCCGTCGAGCGTCGCCTTGCTGGTCTTCACGCCCGCCGGCAGCATGCTCTCCTGGAACCAGCTGACGACCTCGAGCCAGCCGTCCGGCTCCTTCGAGGTGCCCGCGTCGAGACAGGCCTGCACGCGCTTCTGCAGCTCCGGCACCGTGATCGACTCGTAGTTGAGGCTGCACTTCAGGAGCACGCCGCCGGCCTCGAGTGGATGCATGTGCCCGTCGACGAGCCCGGGCATCAGGAAGCGACCCTGCAGGTCGGTTTGCTGCGTCGCAGCGCCGACGTAGCCGGCGACACCCGTGTCATCGCCGACGTACACGATGCGCCCGGCGCGGATCGCAAGCGCCTGCGCCGCCGGATGCGCGTCGTCTGCGGTGAAGATGACGCCGTTGCGATAGACGCGCTCGGCTGGCGCCTCGGCCGCGGATGAGGCGAGGGGCAGTGCGGCGAAGCCGAGGCAGAGCGAGGCGACGAGCGGCTGGAGCGTGCGCGACATGGCGGTCATCTCTGGCGACGAATTGGGATGGCGCAGCGTAACGCATTCGGCCGCGTCGCGGAGCGGTTCGCGCTTTGCGTGCAGCGGACTCTATACTGCGTGCGAACGCGAACATCACAGGCACGCGCTGCCGGGGTCGCGACAGGAGGACGCCGTGCGAACGCTCGTGACCCCGCGGAACTACCTGCCGAGCAGCGGGCGCTGCGCGCTCATCGTGATGTCGCTCGTGCTGCTCGCCGCGGTCGATCCGCCCGCGACGAGCCCGGCGCCGCCGTCCGCGGCCGCGCCGGTCGCTGCCGAGCCGGCAGGACCCAAGATACAGCCGACGCCGCCGACCGAGACGCCGCCGTCAAGCGAGGCATCCGAAATCGTCGTCGAGGCGCCAGAGCCGCGCTATGTCGCGCCGACACGGCGCGACCGCATCGGCCGCATCTGGGCGCCGGTCCTGATCGACGGCAAGGGCCCGTTCCGCCTCGTTCTCGATACCGGCGCGAGTCACTCGGCCGTGACCGCCGACGTCGCCAGGCAACTCGGCGCGCCGCTGGTCGAGTCGGACCAGGTGATGCTGCGCGGCGTGACCGGGTCGAAGGTCGTGCCGTTCATCCCGGTCGAGAGCCTCATCTTCGGCGACATGGAGGTGCGGCCGCGCCACCTGCCGATCATCACCGACGCGCTCGGTGGCGCCGATGGCGTGCTCGGCGCCGAGGGACTGCTCGACAAGCGCATCCGGATCGACTTCCGGCACGATTCGATCACGATCAAGAAGTCGCATCTTGAGCGCCCGGAGTTCGGCATGGTCACGGTGCCGTTTCACCTGGCGAACGGCCGCCTGACGGTGGTCGATGCACGCATCGGCGACATCCCGGTGAACGCGATCATCGATACCGGCGGACAGGCGTCGATCGGCAATCTGGCGCTCGCCTCGGCCCTCACCCGGATGTACCGCGAGGGTGCCGGCAAGCACGACGAGATCACCGGAGCGACGCTCGACGTGCAGCCCGGCGACCGGATCCGCGCGCCGCCGATCGTGCTCGGCGGACTCACGCTGAGCGAGGTACGCCTGACGATGAGCGACGTCTACATCTTCCACTACTGGAAGATGACCGGCGAGCCGACGCTGATGGTCGGCATGGACCTGCTCGGGCTCCTCGACACACTGATCATCGACTACCGGCGGCGCGAGCTGCAGATCAGACTGCGCTAGCGCGACGCGCGGGCGGCCCTCAGGTGCCGAGCCCGCGGCTGAGGGGCAGGGTACGCACGCGCCGGCCGCTGGCCGCGTACACGGCATTGCAGACCGCCGCCGCGATGCAGGCGGTGCCGGTTTCGCCGACGCCACCCGGCTTCTCGCTGCTCGCGACGACGTGGGTGTCGATGCGTGGCGCAGACGACAGGCGCAGCAGCGGGTAGTCGTTGAAGTTGCCCTGCTCGACGCGGCCGTTCGCGATCGTGATCTCGCCGGCGAGCACCGCGCTCAGACCGAACACCACGCCACCCTGCAGCTGCGCGTGAATGGTGTCGGGATTCACGGTCTGGCCACAGTCGAGCACGCAGGTGACGCGCTCCACGCTGACCGTACCGGTCGCGCCGACGCTGAGCTCGACGACCTGGGCGAGAAAGCTGCCGAAGGCCGCCTGCACCGATACGCCGCGGCCGCTGCCGGCGGGCAGCGGCGCCAGCCAGCCAGACCTCTCTACCGCGAGGTCGAGCACCGCCCGCAGGCGTGGCGCCGCGATCAGCCGGCGCCGGTAGGCCACGGGGTCCTGCTGCGCCGCCGCGGCGAGCTCATCGATGAAGCTCTCGACGACGAATACCCCGCGCGTCGGGCCGACGCCGCGCCACCACGAGGTCGGCACGCCGGTCGGCTCGTGCTGCACGTAGCGCACCAGGTGATTGGCGAAGCCGTAGGCGGGGTTCGCGGACGACTCGACCGCGTCCTCGTCGATGCCGTTCTTGAGCGGTGCGCCGCTCCAGCGGGCGTAGACCGAGGAGCCGGCGATGGTGTGCGTGATCGCCGCCGGGAAGCCATGCTCGTCGAGGCAGGCGCGCAACCGGTCGACGTAGTACGGGCGGTAGCGGTCGTGCTGGATGTCCTGCTCGCGGCTCCACAGCACCTTGACCGGCGAATCGACGTGGCGCGCGACCCGCGCTGCGTACTCGATGCCGTCGACCTCGAGGCGCCGGCCGAAGCCGCCGCCGATCAGGTGGTTGTGGATGCGGATCTCGCCGGGGTCGAGCCCGATGGCCGCGAGCTTGGCGACGGCCCGGTCCGGCGCCTGGGTCCCGGCCCAGACCTCGCAGATGCCGTCGTGCCAGTGCACCGTCGCGTTCATCGGCTCGAGCGTCGCGTGCGCGAGGAACGGCTGGTGGTAGACCGCCTCGTGCACCACCCGGGCCGACTTGATCAGCGTCTCTGCGTCACCCTTGCTGGCGGCGATCGCGCCCGCCCCGGTCGCGGCCGCATCGAGTTCGGCGACGAGCGCGGCCTGCTGCACGGTCGCATTCGGGCCGCCATCCCACGTGACTGCGAGCGCCTCGAGGCCCTTGAGCGCCGCCCAGCTGCTGTCGGCGACGGTGGCGACGAACTCGCCCTCGTTCACGACCTGGCGGACCCCCGCGACCATCTTCGCGGCGGTGACGTCGAGCGTCGCGACCTTGCCACCCTCGACCGGTGAGCGGGCGATCGCGGCGTAGCACATGCCGGGCAGGCGCACGTCGATTCCGAAGCGCGCGCTGCCATCGGTCTTCGAGGGCGTGTCGAGCCGCCTGCGCGCGCGGCCAATGACGCGAAAGTCCTTCGCTTCCTTGAGCGCGATCCCGGTCGGGACCGGCAGCGTCGCGGCGGTCGCGGCGAGCGCGCCGTAGCCGAGCCGCCGGCCGCTCGCGACGTGCAGCACCTCGCCCGCTTCGGCGTGGCAGCCGGCGGCCGACACCTTCCAGATCTTCGCCGCTGCGGCGACCAGCATCTGGCGCGCGGTCGCACCGGCGGTCCTGAGCGGCAGCCAGCAGTCCATGACCGAGGTCGAGCCGCCCGTCGACTGGTCACCGTCGACGCCGTACACGGCAGGATTCGGCGGCGCGGGCTCGACGCGGATGCGCGCGGGGTCCACCTCGAGCTCCTCGGCGATCAGCATCGGCAGCGACGTCCAGGTGCCCTGGCCCATCTCGACCTTCGGCATGATCAGCGTGATCTCGCCAGATCGCGCGATGCGCACGTAGGCCGTGAGTTCCACGGGCGCCGCTGTCGCCGGGCGATGGGCATGGCGCGTGCGGGCGTCGGCACCGAGCGCGACGCCGAGCAGCCAGCCGCCACCGGCGAGCGCCGAGGCCTGGATGAAGCGCCGCCGGGCGACGCTTGCGGGGTGCGGTGCGGCCATCGCGAGTCCTCTCGCCGTCAACTCATAGGCCTATCTTGCCCAAGTCGCGACCCCGGCGGGAAACTGCGCGGCGCGCCGCTCAGCCTGCGCGCCGGGCGCGTTCCTGGTCGAGGAGCGCGCGCTTGCGCTCGAGACCCCAGCGGTAGCCGCCGAGGCCGCCGTCGCTGCGCAGCACCCGGTGGCAGGGCACGAGCACGGCGATGCGGTTCGCGGCGCAGGCGGACGCCGCTGCGCGCACCGCCCGCGGTGCACCGATGCCGGCGGCGAGTTCGGCGTAGCTCGCGACGGTCCCCGCCGGGATCCCGAGCAGGAAACGCCAGACGCGGATCTGAAACGCCGTGCCCCTCAGGTCGAGCGGCAGGTCCGGGCGTGGCGCCTGCTCGGCGAGGTGCGCCTCGAGTGCCGTGATCCAGGCATCGAGCAGGGGCTCGGCACTCGCGGCCGCGGCTGCGAGCGTCGCGCGCGGGAACTCGTGCCCGAGCTGGCCGACGAGCGCCGCGGCGCTCGCGCCGAACTGCGCGAAGCACACACCGCGGTCGGTCGCCGCCATCAGCAGCGGCCCGAGGGTGGTGTCGCGGCAGGCGTAGGTGATCGCCTCGCCGGCGCCGCCGGCGCGATAGGCGGACGGCGTCATGCCGAGATTGCGGGCCGCGCTGCCGTAGATCCGGCTCGTCGACTCGAACCCGGCCGCGGCCATTGCCTCGAGCACCGGCTGCCCGGCGCGCAGCCCGCCCTTCAGACGCCCAAGGCGCGCCGCATCCTGGTAGACCTTCGGCGACACGCCGAGCACCGCCTTGAAGCGGCGCTGCAGGTGTGCCGGCGACAGGTGTGCCGACCGCGCGAGTCGTGCGAGCGGCAGCGGTTCGGCGGCGTGTTCCTCGATGTGGCGTGCGATGCGCCGCATGCGCGTCGTGTTGAGCGCCTCGCGTTCCGCCGGCCGGCAGCGCTTGCAGGCGCGAAAGCCGGCCGCCTCCGCCGCCGCGGCGCTGGCATGGAAGCGGACGTGCCGGGGAAGGGCCGCGCGCGACGGACAGGAAGGCCGGCAGTAGATGCCGGTCGTCGTGACGCCATAGACGAACGTGCCGTCGAAGCTCTCGTCGCGGCGTGCGAGCGCATGGCGCATCGTGGATTCGGCGGGCAGCCTGCGGCGGACGGGTTTGGTCGGCGTCATGTCAGCCTCGAGGGTGATGTCGGTCGCCGCAGGCTACCGCCGCGTGCGCGGCGCGACGCTCCGGTTCTTGCGCTCACGCCGGGTTCCCTGCAAAGCGCGCGGCCCGGCGCTGATCTGGGCTAGGATCGTCGCGGCGGGATCCGGTGCGGCGCGGCATGCTGCAGCGCACCGGCGCGCGGGTCAATCCTCGGCGAGGAGCATAACGTGGCCGAACGTACGGGCGACTCGAGGGCAGCACGCTCACTCCTCTGGCTGGCGGCAGTCGCCGTTGCGGCGACTGTACACGCCGCGGACCCGATGGCCGAGGCACCGCCACCCGAGGGCACGGTGATCGTGACGGCGGCTGCGATGATCGACGGCGTCAGCGACCGGCCACGCGCGAACGTCGCGGTCGTGATCCGCGGCAACCGCATCGTGGCCGTCCGCGACCGCGATGCCGCCGACCTGCCGCGCGGTGCGGAGCGCATCGACCTCGGCAGTGCGACGCTGCTGCCGGGTCTCATCGACACGCACACCCACATCTTCCTGCAGGGCGAGGTGCCTGAGGATGGCGGCTACGACGTGCAGCTCCTCAAGCATCCGGCTTCGTTTCGCGTTGCGCGCGCGATCGTCGCCGCGCGGCGCGCGCTCGAGCAGGGCTTCACGACGCTGAGGGATCTCGAGACCGAGGGTGCCGGCTACGGCGACGTCGGCATCCGTGCGGCGATCAACGCCGGGATCATCCCCGGGCCACGCCTCGTCGTCGCGACGGTGTCGATCTCCTCGACCGGCGGCTATTCGCTCGACGGTTATGCGCCGGAGGTCACCGTGCCGAAGGGCTCGCAGCTCATCGACGGGCCGGTCGCGGCCCGCAAGGCCGCGCGCGAGCAGCTCGACAAGGGCGCCGACTGGATCAAGGTCTACATGACGCACCGCTCATGGCTCGACCGCGACGGCAACCTCGTCTCGCAGCCGACGCTGACGGTCGAGGAGCTGCAGGCCATCGTCGACGAGACCCACGGCTGGGGCCGCAAGGTGGCCTGCCATGCCTACAACGGCATAGGCCTGAAGCGCGCCCTCGACGGCGGCTGCGACTCGATCGAGCACGGGCTCGAGCTGAGCGACGCGGAGATCGCGCAGATGGTCAGGAATGGCACGTGGTACGTGCCGACGCTCGCCGTCTACTACAAGGACTGGGATCCAGCGGACACGGCCGACGGCAAGCGCGACCGCAAGCGCGCCGCCGTGCACGCGGTGTCCTTCGCCAAGGCGCTCAAGGCCGGCGTCAAGATCGCCTTCGGAACCGACGTCGGCGGCTTCCCGTGGCGCGAGCCGATCGCGCAGGAGTTCGCGCGCGAGGTCGAACTTGGCATGACGCCGATGCAGGCGATCCGCTCGGCGACCGGCCGGGCCGCAGAGCTGCTCGGCATGGCGGGGGACATCGGCGTCATAGCCCCCGGCGCCTACGCGGACCTCATGGCAGTGCGTGGCGACCCGGCGACCAACGTCGCCGCGCTCGAGCAGGTCGAGTTCGTGATGAAAGGCGGGCGCGTGTTCCGCGCGCCCGGCAGCGGGCGGTGACGAGCGGCGGCGCGGTGGGCGGCGACCCGCAGGCTGCGGTCGGCCTGATCGGACTCGCGGTGATGGGCGAGAACCTCGCCCTCAACATCGAAGGCCACGGCTTCCCGGTATGCCTTTACAACCGCACGCACAGCAAGGTGGAGGCCTTCCTCGCCGGTCGCGGCCGCGGCCGGCGCTTCACGGGCGCGACGAGCCTCGCGGCGTTCGTCGCGGCGATCGAGGCGCCGCGGCGGATCCTGATGCTGGTGAAGGCCGGCGGTGCCGTCGACGAACTCGTCGCCGAGCTGCTGCCGCTGCTCGCGCCCGGCGACATCCTGATCGACGGCGGCAACAGCCTCTACACCGACACCGTCAGGCGCCAGGCGCTCACGGAAGCCCACGGCGTCCTCTACGTCGGTGCCGGCGTCTCGGGAGGCGAGCAGGGCGCGCTCACGGGGCCGTCGCTGATGCCGGGCGGCAGTCCGGCCGCGTGGCCGCGCATCCAGCCGGTGCTGCAGGCGATCTGCGCACGCACGCCCGATGGCGAACCGTGCTGCGAGTGGATCGGCAGCGGCGGCGCCGGCCACTTCGTCAAGATGGTGCACAACGGCATCGAATACGGTGACATGCAGCTGATCGCCGAGGTCTACGACCTGATGCGACGCGGCGCCGGGCTCGGCAACGAGGCGATGGCCGCGGCCTTCGACGACTGGAACGCGGGCGAGCTCGACAGCTACCTGATCGAGATCACGCGCGACATCCTGAGGCACCGCGAACCGGACGGCAGCGCGACGCTCGACTGGATCCTCGACGCGGCGGGCCAGAAGGGCACCGGCAAGTGGACCGTGTCGGCTGCGCTCGACGCCGGCCGGCCGCTGACCCTGATCGGCGAGGCGGTGTTCGCGCGCTTCCTGTCGGCCGCGAAGGAGGCGCGCGTCGCGGCGGCGAGCCGGACGCACCCGCCGGCAGATGCCGCCGCCGCGGACGGTGCACTGCTCGACGACCTGCGCGCGGCGCTCTACTGCGCGAAGATCGTCAGCTACGCGCAGGGCTATGAACTCATGCGCGCCGCCTCGGAAGCGAACGGCTGGAACCTCAACTACGGCGGCGTCGCGCTCGTCTGGCGCGGCGGCTGCATCATCCGCTCGCGCTTTCTCGGCGAGATCAAGCGGGCATTCGACCGTGATCCGGCGCTCGGCAACCTGACGCTCGACCCGTTCTTCCGCGCGGCGCTCGAGTCGCGCGAGGCTGCATGGCGCCGCGCGGTGGTGGCCGCGGTCAGCCGTGGCATCCCGGTGCCGTGTCTCGGTGCCGCGCTCGCCTACTTCGACGGCTACCGCACGGCGCGACTGCCTGCCAACCTCACGCAGGCGCAGCGCGACTACTTCGGTGCGCACACCTACGAGCGCACCGACCGGCCGCGCGGCCAGTTCTTCCACAGCGACTGGACCGGTCATGGCGGTGCCACGACCTCGCAGTCGTATACGGCCTGAGTCCTGGCCGGCACCGCCATGCCGTTCGCCATCCTCCCGCGTGCAGAGGCCCGACAGCTCACATGAACTCAACCACCGACGTGCCGGCTTCGTCGATCCTGAGGCTCGCGCTGATGGCGCTCGCCGGGGCCACGATCGAGTGGTACGACTTCTTCCTGTACGGCGTCGCCTCGGCGCTTGTGTTCCCGACGCTGTTCTTCCCGAAGACGCTGCCGCACGCGGTCGCGCTGGTTGCCTCGTTCAGCACCTTCTCGGTCGGCTTCCTCGCGCGCCCGGTCGGCGCGCTGCTGTTCGGCCACGTGGGCGACCGCATCGGCCGCAAGAGCGCGCTCGCGATCGCCCTGGTGCTGATGGGGGTCGCGACGACGCTGATTGCATGCCTGCCGTCGTATGCCGCGGTCGGGGCGCTGGCGCCGGTGCTGCTCGTGGTGCTGCGCTTCGCGCAGGGACTCGCGATCGGCGGCCAGTGGGGCGGCGCGATGCTGCTCGTGGTCGAGAGTGCGCCGCGCACGCGGCGCGGCTTCTACGGCAGCTTCGCGCAGGCGGGTGTGCCGGTCGGCGTGGTGTTCGCGAACCTCGCGTTCCTCGCGGTCGGTGCGCTGACCTCGCCCGCGGAGTTCCTCGCCTGGGGCTGGCGGCTGCCGTTCGCGCTCAGCATCCTGCTGGTGGGGCTCGGCCTCTACATCCACTTTCGCGTCGAGGAGACGCCGGTCTACCGCGAGCTCGTGAGGAAGAGCGCCGCGCGCGCGCGTTCCGGCACCTCGCCCATCCTGCAGGCGCTGCGCGAGCACCCGCGCGACATAGCGCACGCGGTCGGCGCCTTCGTCTCGGTCAACACCTGCTTCTACATCGCGATCACCTGGGTGATCGCCTACTGCAACGACGCCGACGGCCTCAACATCGACCGTGCCACGATGCTGGGTGCCGTGCTGGTCGCGAGCGCGATGATGGCCCCGACGCTGCTGGTCGCGGGCGCGCTCTCGGACCACTTCGGCCGCCGCCGCGTGTACATGGCGGGATCGGTGCTGACAGCGGTCGCGGCCTTCACGCTCTTTCCGCTGCTCGCCACGCGCTCGTTCGTCTGGATCGCGGTCGGGCTCGGGGCGGTGCTCGGCAGCAACTCCGTGATGTACGGCCCGCAGGCGGCGCTGTTCGGCGAGATGTTCCGCACGCACGTACGTTACTCGGGCGCCTCGCTCGGCTACCAGGTCGGTGCGATCCTCGGCGGCGGCTTCGCGCCGCTCGTCGCGACCAGCCTCATCGCGCACTACCACTCCTCGCTCGCGGTCTCCGGCTACATGGCGGCAACCTGCGTCGTGTCGGTGATCGCAATCGCGACGCTGCGCGAGACCTCGGGCGTGAGCCTCAGCGACGACGGCAGCTGAGCGGGGGCACCTGGCTGCACCGTGGCGAGGCGGGCGGGGTCCGGCGCGCCCCGAAAGAGTGCGTCGCGCGCCCGCGGCCTGCCTGCCATGCGCCGAAGTCATTGATTCTGCTGGCGCCTGCGACGGTACGAAGCTTGCTTGTTGCTCCGGATCCCGCCTACCCGGTTCAGCATCCCATGCGTGTTTCGCGTCAGGCGCTCCTCGACGGCCTTCGGGCATTCGCCGTCGCGGCGCGCGCGCTCAGCTTCAAGGCCGCCGCGGACGCGCTCTTCCTGACGCCATCGGCCGTCAGTCACCGGATCCGCGACCTTGAGAAGCATCTCGGCGACCGGGTATTCGTCAGAAGGACGCGCTCGATCGAGCTCACCGACACCGGCAAGGCGCTCCTCACCGAGATCGAGCCGCTGCTCGCCTCGCTCGACGCCGTGGTGGAGCGCGCCACCCGACGCAGCGTGCGCCGCATGCTCCGGATCGTCGCGCCGCCGTTCTTCGCGAGCGAACTCCTGCAGCCGAGCCTGCCGAGCCTCTACGGCCTGCAGCCGCGGCTCTACCTCAATCTCGCCACCGGCAACCCGCACCCGGCCGAGCACACGGCCGCCGCCGATGTCTCGATCATCATCGGTGCCGAGCCACCCGCGGGCCTCGCGGCGACGCGGTTGTTCGCGCCGCGCTTCGTGGCTGCGACTGCACGGCCGCTGGCGCTGGTGGCGAAGGAGCAGGGTCGCCGCGTGTTCGAGCGCCAGCGGCGCATCGTCTGCCGGCCGCGCGAGGCGCTCTGGACCCGGTGGTTCGCGATGACCGGCTATGCCGAGGGTGGCGCGCGCGGTTCCTTCGAAGTCGACCAGCTGCCCGCCGCCGTCAACGCGGCCGATCGCGGCCTCGGTATTGCGCTCGTGCCGACCTTCGTCTGCGAGCGGGGCCTCCGGGGCGGACGGCTGATGCGGATCAGCGAGGCCGAAATCGAGCCAGGCGACGCCTACTACGTGGTATGCCGGCCGGAGGACCGCGTGCGGCCGGAGGTCCGCTCGTTCCTCAGCTGGGCCATCTCGGAACTACGCCGCTGAGTTGAGCGGGATTCAGGCGTCGCGCGGCGCGAATTCGTTTGTCGCAGCGCAGCAATCCTCCTAGAGTCGGTCCCGCGTTCGCCACCGGAGACCCGCCCATGAAAGCTCCCGCCATGCCCGCGCTCGTGCGCGCGCTCGCCATCGCCTGCTCGCCCCTGTCGATGCCGGCGGCCGCCGCCACGCTCGCCGCACCGACGCTCGTGCGCCTCGAGGTCGCGCCGTACGACGCGGAGGCCCCGTTTGCCGCGAGCCTCAACCACTGCGTGTCGCTGATCGTCGCGCGCGACTACGGCGCGGCCGCCGGCGCCTGCGACGCGGCGCTCAGCGTCGCGCGCCTCGAGGCCACGGACCCGGGCTCGCTGCTCTCGAAGACGGGCATCCGCGACACCAACCTCGCGATCGCGTACAACGACCGTGCGGTGCTCCACTTGCGCAGCGGCGCCCTCGGACCCGCACGCGCCGACATCCGCCGCGCGTTGCGCGCGGATCCGAGTCCGGCGGTCGAGGCCACGGCGCACGCGATCGACGCCGCGGACCGGGCCATGCCGCGCACCGACTGAGCGCGGCGCCGCCCGATCAGCCGGCGTCGCCCGCGGCGTCGGCCGTGCCGCGCCGGCGGCGCACGAAGCCGCGCCTCCCGCCCTCGAGGAAGGCGAGGAAGCGCAGCGCCTCGGCACTCGTGTAGCTGCCGGCGGCGAGCGCCGCCTGCGCCTGTTCGCGCAGGTTCCCGGTCGCCGTGTAGACCTCGTGGTAGGCGCGCTTCAGCTCCGACACCGTCGCGCGCGCGAAGCCGCGGCGCCGGATGCCGACGACGTTGAGGCCGACGACCTCGTCGCGCTCGGCCGCCATCACGAAGGGCGGCACGTCGCGTGACATGCGCGCGAGGCCGCTCACCATGGCGCTCTCGCCGACGCGGCCGAACTGGTGCACGACGGCGCCGCCGCCCATGAAGGCGCGCTCGCCGATCGTGACGTGCCCGGCGAGCAGCACCGCGTTCGCGAGAATCACGTGGTTGCCGACCTGGCAGTCATGCGCCACGTGGCTGCTGGCCATCAGGAAGCAGTCACTGCCGACCTCGGTGGCGCCGTCCGGCTTCGAGGCGCGATTGACGGTGACGTACTCGCGGAGCACCGAGCGCGCGCCGATCACCACGCGGCTCGGCCGGGAGAGGTCGAAGCCGAGGTCCTGCGGATCGCCGCCGATCACCGCGAACGGGTGCACGACGACCCCGTCGCCGAGCGTCGCGTGACGCGTGATGATCGCGTGGGCGTGCACGATGCAGCCCGCGCCGAGCGTGGCGCCGTCTTCGATGATGGCGGTCGGATGGATCATGGTGGCACTGTCTTCCGTAGCTCCCGGGCCGGCGTCCGCGGCTGTGCCGGACGGCGGCTCGCCGCCGGTGCCCGCCGGTCGCGCCGCGGATCCTACCCGGAGTCGCGGCGGCCGGCGAGACTGGCCGGCAGGCGCTACCATGCGCCGCGGGCGGGCGGCCCGGCGGAGTGACGCGCAGCATGCATACGGACGTGGCGGTGATCGGCGGCGGGATCATGGGGTCGGCCCTGGCCTACTGGCTGACGACCCTCGATCGCGAGCTCGGCGTGACGGTCATCGAGCGCGATCCGTCCTACCAGCACGCCTCGTCGGCGCTCTCGGCAGCCTCGATCCGCCAGCAGTACACGAGCGCGATCAACGTGCGGATATCGCAGCAGGCGATCGAGTTCCTGCGCAGCGCCGGCGAGCGCCTCGCCGTCGACGATGCGGTACCGGACATCGCGCTCGTCGAGGATGGTTACCTCTACCTCGCCGGTCCCGCGCAGCTCGGCGCGCTACGCGCCGCCCACGCCTTCCAGCGCGCGCTCGGCGCCGACGTCGCGCTGCTCGACGCGGCGGCGCTCGCCGCGCGCTTACCATGGCTGTCGACCGAGGGCATTGCCGGCGCTTCGCTCGGACTCAGCGGCGAGGGCTGGTTCGACGGCTATGCCCTGCTGAGCGGCTTCGCGCGCAAGGCGAGGAGCCAGGGCGCGCGCTACCTGCGGGGCGAGGTGCGCGCGCTTCGCGTTCGCAACCACCGGGTCACCGGGCTCACGCTCGCCGACGGCACGCGCCTCGGCTGCCAGTTCGCCGTCAATGCCGCCGGACCGTGGGCGCGCTCGCTGGCGGCGCTCGCTGGCATCGAGCTCCCGGTGTTCGCGCGTCGCCGTACCGTGTTCGTCGTGAGCTGCCCAACGCCGCCGCCGCGCATGCCGCTCCTCATCGACCGCTCCGGATTCTGGCTGCGGCCCGAGGGGCGCAATTTCATCGGCGCGCCACCCCCGGACGCCGACCCCGATGAGCCGCCCCTCGAGCCGGAGATCGGCCGTTTCGAGTCCGACTTCTGGCCGGCGCTCGCCGCGCGCATACCGGCATTCGAGGCGGCGCGGCTCGAGCGTGCCTGGGCGGGTTACTACGAGCTCAACACCTTCGACCACAACGGCATCCTCGGGATGCACCCGTCGATCGACAATCTGGTGTTCATGAACGGCTTCTCGGGCCACGGCATGCAGCAGGCGCCGGTGGTGGCGCGCGGCACGGCCGAGCTCATCCTGACCGGGCGCTACGCCTCGCTCGACCTCAGCGACCTCGGCATCGAACGGCTGGTCGAGAACCGGCCGCTGCTCGAGCGCAACGTCATCGGCTGACGCCGCCGCGCCGGTCAGCGGCGGCCGCGGCGCGCCGGGCCGCGGGCGCGGGCGCAGAGCGCGCGTCGCAGGGTGGCCGTGCTCGCCGCGACGAACGAGTTCTGGTGCAGCAGGTCGTCGGTGCCGCCCGCAAGGTCGCTGCACGAGCCGCCTGCCTCGAGCACGCACGGCACGAGCGCGCCGATGTCCCACGGATTCATCAGCGGATCGATCGCCGCGTCAAGCACGCCGCGACACAGCAGCGCGTACTGCACGCAGTCGCCGACGAGACGCATGCGCCCGACCGCGCGCGTCACCGCCGCGAGCCGCCAGCGCCCCCGCAGGTAGCCGATGTCGCTCTTCTTGAAGCTGGTGAGCCCGACGCGCGCCTCGCCGAGCCCGCACGCCGCGCCGACGTGCACGCGACGCGGCCGGTCGCCGGCGCGCCTGAGCCAGCAGCCGCCGCCGCGCGCCGCGTAGGTCGTTTCCCGGAGCGCGCTCAGGTGAATGCAGCCGAACACCGGCTCGCCGTCGACGACCAGCGACAGCAGCGTGCCGAACATGGGGCTGCCGAGCACGTACGAGGCGGTGCCGTCGATCGGATCGATCAGCCAGCAGGCACCGGTCGTCGGCAGCGTGCCGCCGTACTCCTCGCCGAGCACCGCCGCATCGGGCCGTGCCGCCGAGAGGTGGCGCCTCAGCACGCGCTCGGCGCCGCGGTCGGCCACCGTGACCTCGCTGCCGTCCTCCTTGAGACTGATGCGTGCATGGCTCAGGTGCTTCAGGATGATCGTGTCGGCGGCTGCGAGTCCTGCAAAGATGCGCGGCAGCATCGTGCGGACCTCGCGCTCACTGAGTCGCGGCGGAGCGGTCTTCATGGGGGAACTCTACCCGATGCGCGCGGAGCTGTGCGTGCGGGTCGGCCGCGGGCTACGGGCGCCGCGCGTAGAGCGCGTACGGGATGCCGTTGCGATCGGGGATCTGGCGCTCGAGCACGAAGCCCATCGACCGGTAGAGCGCGAGCGCCGCGGCCATCACCGGACTCGTGTGCAGCCCAATGGTCTCGGCACCATCGCGCCGGGCGGCGGCGAGGCACGCCTCCGTCAGCGCACGGCCGATGCCGCGGCCGCGCGCAGCCGGTGCCACCGACAGCATGCGGATCAGGGCCCAGTCGGCCGGAAAGAGCGACTCGCGCGCGCCGCGGGGAGGCACGTAGCCGACCACGCCGACAAGCTCGCCGCCGAGCCGCGCGACGGTGAGCTCTACGGGGCCTGCGAGCGAGGCGAGCCCTGCGGCGACGGCGGCGGTACGGCTGAAGTCGGCGACGTGCGCGCGATACTCGCTCCAGGCGGCGAGCGCGACGGCGTTGACGGCCGGTGCATCGGCGACGGCGAAGCGCGCCAGCTCCGGCGTCGCGGACCGTGCCGCGGGGTCGCTCACAGCTCCGGCCGCTTGTCCGGCAGCGGGATGAACTCGTCGTCGCCCGCGACCCGGCCCAGCTGCTGCGCCGCCCAGGCGTCGGCGGCCGCGACGATCCGCTCCTTGCGCGAGGAAACGAAGTTCCACCACATGAAGCGCCTGCCGTCCGGCGGATCGCCGCCGATCAGCACGACGGCCGCGGCCGCCGTGGAGCTCAGGCGCGCGGGCCGCGCCGCATCGAGCACGCCGAGCACGCCGCGCGCGAGCGGCCGACCGTCGATCGCGACGTCGGCGTCGAGCGGGTAGACCGCGAGCTGGTTCGCGAGCGGCGGCAGTGTGATCGCGGCGCCGGCGCGCAGGCTCATGGAGACGTACAGCGTCGGCGATGCCGTCACCACGGGCGAGGCGCGCCCGAAGGCGCGGCCGACGAGCACGCGCACCTCGGCGCCGCTGTCGGTGAATGACGGCAGCTGGCTGGCCGGAGTGTGCGTGAACAGCGGCGCCGATTCCTCGGCCGCCTGCGGCAGCGCCACCCACAGCTGCAGGCCGTGCAGCACCGAACGCGCACCGCGGAGTTCGTCGGGACGGCGCTCGGAGTGCACGATGCCACGCCCGGCGTGCATCCAGTTGATGGCGCCCGGCTCGATGCGCGCCGCGTTGCCGAGGCTGTCGCGGTGCATGAGCGCGCCCTCGACCAGGTAGGTGACGGTTGCGAGCCCGATGTGCGGATGCGGCCGTACGTCGATATTCGCGCCGGGCTCGAGGGTCACCGGGCCGAAGTGGTCGAAGAAGACGAAGGGGCCGACCGACTGGCGCGCGAGCGATGGCAGGAGGCGCCGGACGCGCAGGCCGCCACCCAGGTCCTTGTCGTGGCCGCTGATCTCGCTGACGATGCCCATGGCGTGCCGGCGCCTGTCGCCGCTACAGCCCGAGGTCCGTGAGCCCCGGGTGGTCGGTCGGGCGCGGTCCGGGGGCCGGCCAGCGGAACCTGCGGTCCGCTTCCGCGATCGGCAGGTCGTTGATCGAGGCGATGCGCCGCTGCATGTAGCCGTGCGCGTCGAACTCCCAGTTCTCGTTGCCGTAGGAGCGGAACCAGTGTCCCGAGTCGTCGTGCCACTCGTAGGCGAACCGCACGGCGATGCGGTTCTCGGTGTATGCCCACAGCTCCTTGATCAGCCGGTAGTCGAGCTCGCGGTCCCACTTGCGGCGGAGGAACGCCGCGATCGCGGCACGGCCGCTCAGGAATTCGGCGCGGTTCCGCCAGACGCTGTCCGTGGAATAGGCGAGCGCCACCTTCTCGGGGTTGCGTCCGTTCCAGCCGTCCTCGGCGGCACGGACCTTCGCGGCGGCCGTCTCGCGCGTGAACGGCGGCAGCGGCGGGCGGGGGGCGACGGTGGTGGTAGTCATCGGGACCTCTCGGGACGGTAAGCGTACTCCAGCCGGACGCGCGACCGGAACCACGCCGCAGGTGCCGCACGCAGCGGCCGGGGGCGCTACCATGCGGCGAAGGGTTGCCCCGGGGAGGGCGCAATGCCGAGCACCGATCCGCGAGTTGACGGCTACATCGCGAAGTCAGCGGCCTTCGCCCGGCCCATCCTCAGGCACCTGCGCGCGCTCGTGCACCGCGCCTGCCCGGCGGCTACGGAAACGATGAAGTGGGGCATGCCGCACTTCGTGCACCACGGGATTCTGTGCCGCATGGCGGCCTTCAAGCAGCACTGTGCCTTCGGCTTCTGGAAGGAACAGCGGGTCTTCGATGCCGGCATGCGCGCCCGGACGGGCGCGCTCGGGCAGCTCGGCCGGATCACGGACCGAGCGAGCCTGCCGCCCGATGCGGCGCTGCGCCACCTGGTCCGGACTGCCGCCGCGCTCAACGAGGCGGGTCCCGCGCCGGCGCGCGCGCAGCGCCCGCGGCGCGCGCCGCCGCGCCCGCCCGCCGACCTCGCCGCGGCGCTAGGCGCGAACGCCGCGGCGCGCGCGACCTACGCCGCGCTGCCGCCGTCCGCACAGCGCGAGTACGTCGACTGGCTCACCTCGGCGAAGCGGCCGGCGACGCGCGCGCGGCGGCTCGCGCAGGCGGTCGCGTGGCTCGCTGCCGGCAAGCGCCGCAACTGGCAGTACGAGCGCGCCACGACGCCGCCCAGGCGCGGCGGCACGCGCGCATCGACGACACGCAAGCGGGGGGAACGGCCGTGAGTCCTGCATCCGGGTTCAAGGAATTCGCCATGCGCGGCAACGTCATCGACCTCGCGGTCGGCGTCGTGATCGGCGCTGCGTTCGGCAGGATCGTCTCGTCACTCGTCGGGAACGCCTTCATTCCGGTGGCCGGCGTGCTGACGGGCGGAGTCAATTTCTCGACGCCCAGGATTGCGATCGCGACGAGCCCGAAGGGCGAGCCGGTGCTGCTCAAGTACGGCGCCTTCATCCAGGCGGTGGTCGACTTCCTGATCGTTGCCTTCGTGATCTTCGTGGCGGTGAGGGGCATCAACCGGCTGAAGAAGCCGCTGCCGGCCGCCATCCCCGAGGTGTCCCCGCTGCCGCGCCAGGAGGTGCTGCTCGAGGAGATCCGGAACCTGCTCGCGACGCGCTAGCGGCCCAAACGCAAACGGGCCGATCGATCCGATCGGCCCGCTCGCGGGTTCAAGGGTGCGGCCTGACCACCAGCCATTCCGTCGACGCGAGGTCGGAGAATGGGGCGCAGGCCTGCCGCGGTCAGCGGCGGTCGGCGCGACGGCGCGCGTAGTCGAAGCACTCCATCGCGAACACGGCGATCGAGGCGACGCTCGACAGTACAAAGAACTCCATGACTCTCTCCTCAGTATCTAAGCCGCTCATTGTCGCACCGCACCATGACAATTATGGTGCGGTGCGTCACATTTCAAGCATATGACTTTATTGACAAAAGGATTCCTCGCAGGACGGCGCCGGGGAAACCCCCGGCTCGCCGTCCGGGGTGCCGCGCCGGCCCTTAGGGTCCCCCGGGAGCCCGCCCCGGCGGACACCGCCGGCAGGGGCGTGCGGCCACGTCGCATGGCAACAGGCGCCCGCGTGTGAAATCCTCCCTTCACCGGCGGCCCTGCGCACCGGCGCGTGCTGCCTGCGGCCGGCCTTATCCTCCGGATGCACATGACTTTGAGCGCGGCGGGCGGCCTTGCCGCTCCCTGCGCCTGACGGGAGACCGATGACTGAGCTCAGGACAGCGGCGCGCGCCGCGCATGCCCCCCGTGACCACGTCACGATCCTCGACGGCGGCACCGGGCGCGAGCTGAAGCGCATCGGCGCGCCGTTCCGCCAGCCGGAGTGGTCGGCGCTCGCGCTGATCGAGGCGCCCGAGTTCGTCACCCGCGTGCACGAGGCCTACGTCGCCGCGGGCGCCGAGGTAATCACGACGAACAGCTACGCGGTGGTGCCGTTCCACATCGGCGCCGAGCGCTTTGCAGCCGATGGCCCCCGTCTCGCCGCGCTCGCCGGGCGGCTCGCGCGCGCGGTGGCGGACGCGGCCGGCGGCGTGCGCGTCGCAGGCTCCCTGCCGCCGATCTGCGGCTCGTACCGCGCGGACTGGTTCGATGCCGGGTTTGCGCGCCCGATACTGCGCGTGCTGGTCGCTGCCATGACGCCGTTCGTCGATCACTGGCAGGCCGAGACGCTGAGTGCGATCGCGGAGGCCGAACTCGTGCGCGAGGTACTTGGCGCCGACGCGCGCCCGCTGTGGCTGTCGTTCACGCTCAACGACGAACGGATTCCCGGGCAGCCGCGTCTGCGTTCGGGCGAGACGGTGGCGGCCGCCGCTGCCGCGGCAGTCAGGCTCGGGGCGGCGGCCGTGCTCTTCAACTGCAGCCAGCCCGAGGTGATGGGCGATGCGGTGGATGCCGCGCGCGGCATCCTCACCGCCGCCGGCCGCGGTGACGTCGAGGTCGGCGTCTACGCCAACGCCTTCGCGCCGCAGCGCGCCGACGCCGAAGCCAACAGCGACTACAGCCGCCTGCGCGACGACCTCTCGCCAGCGGGCTACCTCGCCTGGGCCGAGGACTGGGTGCGACGTGGCGCGCGCGTGGTGGGTGGCTGCTGTGGCATCGGCCCTGAACACGTCGCACTGCTGTCCGCCACGCTGAATGCCGGCGTGCGCACCGGAGCCCGCGCATGCAGCCCGTGAAACGGGTCGCCCTCGGCGCGCTGCTCGTCGCGGCGGGCGTCGCGGTGACGGTGATCGTGCGCACGCTCAGCTACGCCCCGCACATGCCGCCACGTGCGGACCTCGCGACGATTCCGGCGGCTCCGCCGATCGCCGCGGACGTGGCTGCAGGCCACCTCGGCGAGGCGATCCGGATTCGCACGATCTCGCATCAGGACCCGGCGGATGACGACCTTGCGGCGTGGGACGCGCTGCACGCCTGGCTCGAGGCGACGTACCCGGCGGCGCACGCCGCCATGCATCGCGAGCTGGTCGCCGGGCGGACGCTGCTCTACACGTGGCCGGGCAGCGATCTGCGGCTGCCGCCGGTGATCCTGATGGCGCACCAGGACGTCGTGCCCGTCGAGGCCGGCAGCGAAGGACGCTGGCGCCACCCGCCGTTCTCGGGCGAACTCGCCGACGGTGCCGTGTGGGGCCGCGGTGCGGTCGATGACAAGGGCTCGCTGGTGGCGCTGTTCGAGGCCATCGACCTGCTCGCGCGCCGGGGCTTCAAGCCGGTTCGGACGCTGCTGGTGCTGTCCGGCCACAACGAGGAAGTACAGGGCGGAGGCGCGAAGGCGGTGGCGCTGCTGCTCGCCTCACGGCACGTGCGGGCGGAATTCGTGCTGGACGAAGGGCTCGTGGTGACCTCGAGCCACCCGGTCACGCACGCGCCGGTGGCGCTCATCGGCATCGCCGAGAAGGGCTATGCGTCGCTCGCGGTGACGGCGCACGCAAGCGGCGGGCACTCCTCGATGCCGCCGGACGAGACCGCGGTCACGACGCTCGCCGAGGCGGTACTCGCGATCCTCCGTCACCCCGGACCGGAGCACGTGGCCGGGCCGACCGCGGCGATGCTGGCGGCACTCGCGCCGGATGCGCCGCTCGGCCTCAGAGTCGCGCTCGCCAACGACTGGCTGCTGGGGTCCGCCGTGCTGCGCACGATTCGCGCGACACCCGCGGGCGCCGCGATGATTCGCACGACCATGGCGCCGACCATGCTGTCGGGCTCGCCGAAGGAGAACGTGCTGCCACAGCTCGCGACCGCGACCATCAACTACCGCATCGAGCCGGGCGACAGCTCCGCTGCGGTGCTCGAGCGCGCGCAGGCGGCGGTCGGCAAGCGCCCGGTGACGCTCGCCTGGCTGAGCCCGCCGATCGAGCCCTCCGTGGTGTCCTCGACCGAGTCGCGCGGCTGGCGGCTGCTCGCGGCGCTCGCGGCGGACGCCGCGCGGGGACCCGTGACGCCGGCGCTCGTGCTCGGCGGCACGGACTCGCGCTCGCTGCAGCCGGTCGCCGCCGACGTCTACCGCTTCGAGCCGGTCACGCTCGACCCGGCAGACTACGACATGGTGCACGGCACGAACGAGCACCTCACCGTCGCCAACCTGTCGCAGGCGATCCGCTTCTACGCGCGGCTCATCACGGCTGCGACCGGCTGACGCGGCAGCGGCTCACATGCCCTGATACATGACGTGCACGTAGGTGCCGATCCTGACGTTGTAGGCGAGGTACCAGCCGACGTGATCGGGGTCGTCGTAGATCACGATGTCGTCGCTGTCCCACAGCCAGTCGGCGCAGAACGCAAAGTCGAAGGCTGCGACCGAGAACCACCAGCCGCCGAGACCGAAGCGCTCCGGTCGTCCGCCGTTCAGACGCCAGACGTGCCCGGGGCCGCGCGCGCCGGGAAAGTGGCCATGCTCCCACGGATGGTCGAGGTGGTAGTTGGCATCGCCGCGGCCGGTGTCGTGACCGACCCAGCGGTCGGTGTCGGCGTGCACGTGCGGCGCCTGCGGGTGACCTTCCTCGCCACGCGGTGCGCGCGACGGACCGGGTGCACGCGACGGACGCGGGCCGTGCGCGGGGATGTGGCCGCCGCCCACGCCGTGTTCGGCGACGCGGCCGCCGCCCGTCTGGCGTTCGGCATGCGCGGCACCGGCGAGCGCGAGCGCAGCGCCAAGGGCGATCACGAGGGACTTTTTCATGGAATCCACCACCTGTCTGACCATCGATTGGAGCGCAGTTTCGCTCCAAAGTTGCCCGCCGGAAAGAGATGCGTGATTCTGCGCTCGCCGTCACGGCGCACCATCCGCCCGCTCTGGCAGCGTCTGCCGGCCCGACCGCAGTCCCGTCCCGGAACCTGCTGCAAGTGGTTAAACTTGCTTCATGTCCCGCGGCCCAGACATTGCGCTGTCATCGCTTTGGCGGGCCGCGCGTTGCTGTCACCGTCCAGATCATCAGGAGTTCACGTGAGTCACAATCGCTGGTTGAAATGTGCGGCCGCCCTCGGCCTGACGTTGTCGGTCGCCCTCGGCGGCTGCGTGGTCCAGCCTGCCCGGGTCACGGTCGGCTTGCCGCTCGTTACCGTGGCACCGCCCGCGCCGCAGGTCGAGGTCATGGGCGCGCCGCCCGCGGTCGGCTACGTCTGGCTCGGCGGCTACTGGAACTGGGTTGGCGGCCAGCACGTGTGGGTCGGCGGTCATTGGGAAGCCCCGCATCCCGGCTATCGCTGGGTGCCGCACGTATGGGTGCGCGAAGGGGGCGGCTGGCGCCTGCACGAAGGCCACTGGGCGCGTCGCTGATCGCGACGCGACTCTGATCCTGCCGGCGGCGACGCCCGCGTGAGCGGTGCGGCGCCGGCCGGTGGGCCGGGCGCGCTCAGACCGCTTCGAGCGCGACCGGAATTCCGGACAGCACGGCGTTCCCCGACAGCGGGTCGCGCAGCCCGTCGTCGAGCAGTGCGTTCAGGTTCGCTCCCGGGCGTCGCATCGCGACGCTGAGCTCGGATCCGGGCAGGTCGTGACCCCAGCCGTGCGGCAGGCTCACGACGCCAGGCATCACCTCGTCGCTGACCTCGACCTGCGCCTCTATCACGCGCTCGCCGGCGCTCAGCCGCGCGCGGCCACCGTCCACGACTCCACAGCGCGCCGCGTCGAGCGGGTGCACGAGCAGCGTGCAGCGCATGGGTCCTTTCATCAGCGTCGGCAGGTTGTGCATCCAGCTGTTGTTGGAGGCGAGCTGGCGTCGTCCGATCACGACGAGATCCGCCGGCGGCGTCGCGAGCCGCGCCTCGGCCCGGCCGAGATCGGCGATCAGGCCGGGCGGCGCGAGCTCGATCTTGCCGGACGGCGTGCGCAGCACCTCCGGTATCCGCGGCGCGAGGGGGCCGAGGTCGATGCCCCCCGGCTGCGCCACCAGCCGGTCGAGCGTGAGGCCATCGGGCCGCTGACCGAAGTGGTCGCCATAGGGGCCGAGCCGCAACGCCAGATCGAGCAGCCGTTCCGGGCCGCGCCATGGCGTCGGCGTGCCGAGCACGCGCGCCGCGGCCTCCGGCGGCAGCGCCCGCCGCACCTGGTCGGCGTACGCTGCCTCGTCGAGTGCCGCGGCGTCGCCGTTCGCCCGCTGGCCGCGGGCGATTGCCGCGAGCTCGAGCAGCACCTGCCACTCGGCCACCTGCCCCGGCGCGCGTGGCAGCGTGGCGGGCGAGTAGCGGGCGGCATTGCGGTATGCGAGCTGCGGGAACGCGACGTCGTAGTGGCCGTCCTCGAGCGGCGAGCTGCCCGGCAGGATCACGTCGGCGTGGCGGCTTGTCTCGTTCTGGTAGATGTCGACGCTGATGCAGGCCTCGAGTGATTCGAGCGCGCGCGCGAGCCGCGGCCCGTTGGGCACCGACAGCACCGGATTGCCGCCGATCACGATGAGCGCGCGTATCTGCCCGTCACCCGGCACCTCGATCTCCTCGGCGAGGCAGGTCGCCGGGAACTCGCCGAGCACCTCCGGCGCCTGCGACACGCGCGAGCGACGCCGGCCCGTGAGGAAGGGCCGTGCCACGCCCGCCGGCAGCGTGTTGGCGGCGAAGGCCGCCGCCTTCGGGAACATCGCGCCGCCGGCGCGATCGAGATTGCCGGTGAGTACGTTGATGAGTTCGATGAGCCAGCTGACGAGCGTGCCGAACTCCTGCGTGCAGGTGCCGATGCGTCCGTACACGGCCGCGTGCGGGGCCTGCGCGAGTTCGCGTGCGAGCCGCGTGATCGTCGCCGCGTCGAGGCCGGTGGCGGCTGCGACGCGCGCTGCGGTGTACGGCTGCACCGCCGTGATCGCGGCCTCGAGACCGGCGACGTGCGGCGCGAGCGCACCCAGCCGCACGCGGCCCTCGGCGATCAGCGTCGCCGCGATGCCGAGCAGCAGGAACGCGTCCGCGCCTGGCCGCAGGAAGTGGTGCTCGTCGGCGAGCAGCGCCGTCTCCGAGCGCCGCGGGTCGACCACGACCAGGCGGCCGCCGCGGCGCCCGAGCGCGCGGGCGCGACCGCGGAAGTCGGGCACCGTCCACAGGCTTCCGTTCGATGCCGCCGGATTCGCGCCGAGCACCAGCAGGTAATCGGTGCGGTCGATGTCGGGGACCGGGATCGACAGCGCGCCCCCGTACATGAGCGCGCACGCGAGCTGTTTCGGCATCTGGTCGAGCGTCGAGGCGCTGTAGACGTTGCCGGCACCGAGTGCGCGCACGAGCAGCGGCGCGTACAGCGACAACCCCATCTTGTGGACCACCGGATTGCCGAGGTAGATGCCGACGGCATCGCGGCCGTGCCGCGCGATGACCGGCGCGAGGACGCGCTCGACCGCCGCGAACGCCTCCGGCCAGGACGCCGGCACGAGCCTACCGTCGCGCCGGACGAGCGGCGCCTGCAGGCGGTCCGGATCGTGGTGCAGGTCCCGGAGCGCCACGCCCTTCGGGCACAGGTAGCCGTGACTGAAGACGTCTGCGTCGTGGCCGCGCACCTGCAGCACGCGGCTGCCGTCGAGCGTCAGCGTGAGTCCGCAGCACGCCTCGCACAGCGGGCAGATGCGGTGAGCGGTCCGGTGCACACTCGTCGCGGCCATGGGTAGCGGCTCCGGCGAGCGGGGCGCCCGCGAGTGGCGAGCGTACTTGTGTTCGGCGGCCGCGTACACCGCTCGCGGTCGCCGCGCACCCGCCGGCCGCCGCCGTTCGGTACACTCGGGCGCAGGCGGCGCCTCCGCACTGCCGCATCGCCAGGGAGCCACACCGATGGACTTTGCACACAGCGCCAGGACCGAAGAGCTCAAGACGCGGCTCGAGACGTTCATGGCCGAGCATGTCTATCCGGCCGAGGCGGTGTATGACGAACAGCTGCGCGGCTTCGGCACGGACCGCTGGCAGGTGCTGCCAGTCATCGAGGAGCTGAAGGCACGGGCGCGGCGCGCGGGTCTGTGGAACCTGTTCCTGCCCGAGTCGGAGCGCGGCGCCGGGCTCCGGAACGTCGAGTACGCACCGCTCTGCGAGGTCATGGGCCGCGTCGCCTGGAGCGCGGAGGTATTCAACTGCTCGGCGCCCGATACCGGCAACATGGAGGTGCTCGAGCGCTATGGCACCGAGCAGCACCGCGAGCGCTGGCTCGCACCACTGCTCGAGGGCACGATCCGCTCCGCGTTCCTGATGACCGAGCCCGGGGTCGCCTCCTCCGATGCCACCAACATCGAGACCAGCATCCGCCGCGACGGCGATGCCTACCTGATCAATGGCCGCAAGTGGTGGTCGTCGGGCGTCGGCGATCCGCGCTGCAAGATCTTCATCGTCATGGGCAAGACCGATCCGGCCGCGGACGTGCACCATCAGCAGTCGCAGATTCTCGTGCCGGCGGATTCGCCCGGCGTCAAGGTCGTGCGCATGCTGCCGGTGTTCGGCTTCGACGACGCGCCACACGGCCACGCCGAGGTACTGCTCGAAAACGTGCGCGTGCCGTCGACCAACATCCTGCTCGGAGAGGGCCGGGGCTTCGAGATCGCGCAAGGGCGGCTCGGTCCGGGGCGCATTCACCACTGCATGCGCACCATCGGCGCTGCCGAGCGCGCGCTCGAGCTGCTGTGCCGGCGGCTGCTGAGCCGCAAGGCCTTCGGCAAGCGGATCATCGAGCACTCGGTGTGGGAGGAGCGCATCGCCAATGCCCGCATCGACATCGAGTGTGCACGGCTGCTGACGCTGAAGGCTGCGTGGATGATGGACGTCGTCGGCAACAAGGTTGCGCAGGCGGAGATCGCCATGATCAAGGTCAAGGCGCCGATCATGGCGCTGCGGGTGATCGACGACGCGATCCAGGCCTTCGGCGGTGCCGGCGTCTCCGACGAGCCGCGGCTCGCCAAGATGTACGCCAACGTACGCACGCTCAGGCTCGCGGATGGCCCCGACGAGGTGCACCGGCGCGCGATTGCGCGCCTCGAGATCAGGAAGTACCTGCCGCCCCGGACGCAGGCCCCATGACGCTGCCGGCAGTACTCGCCGGGCGGCTCACGGTCCCCGTGGTCGCTGCGCCGCTCTTCATCATCTCGAACCCGAAGCTGGTGGTCGCCGCCTGCAAGGCGGGTGTGGTCGGCTCGTTCCCGGCGCTGAACGCCCGCCCGGCGGAGCAGCTCGAGGTGTGGCTCGAGGAGATCACCCGCGAGCTCGCGGCGTACAACGCCGCGAATCCAGGCCGGCCGGCCGCGCCGTTCGCGGTGAACCAGATCGTGCACCGGTCGAACCAGCGGCTCGAGCACGATCTCGAGGTGTGCGCACGCTTCCGCGTACCGATCACTATCAGTTCGCTCGGTGCGCGCCGTGAGGTGAACGACGGGATTCACGCCTACGGCGGTGTCGTGCTGCACGACATCATCAACGATACCTTCGCGCGCAAGGCGATCGAGAAGGGCGCCGACGGCCTGATCGCGGTCGCCGCCGGTGCCGGCGGCCACGCCGGCACGCTCTCGCCGTTCGCGCTCGTGCAGGAGATCCGGCAGTGGTTCGACGGACCTGTCGCGCTCTCGGGCGCCATCGCGAACGGCCGTTCCGTGCTCGCCGCCGAGGTGCTCGGTGCCGATCTCGCCTACGTCGGCTCCGCGTTCATCGCGACCGAGGAGGCGAATGCGAGTGCGGCCTACAAGGAGGCGGTGACCCGCAGCGGCGCCGAGGACATCGTCTATACGAACCTGTTCACCGGCGTGCACGGCAACTACCTGCGCCAGTCGATCATCAACGCCGGGCTCGACCCGGCACACCTGCCGGTGTCGGACCCGACCAAGATGGATTTCGGCGCGGGTCGCGACAAGGCCGTCAAGGCCTGGCGCGACATCTGGGGCGCCGGCCAGGGCCTCGCACCGGTGACCGAGGTGGTGCCGGTGGCGACGCTCGTCGCGCGCCTCGAGCGCGAGTACCGTGCCGCGCGCGCCAGAGTGGCCGCGCCATGACCGCCACGGCAGGCGGGCGGCTCGCCGGCAAGCGCGCGATCATCACCGGCGCCGGCAGCGGCATCGGACGTGCCAGCGCCCTCAGGTTCGCCGGCGAGGGCGCCGCGGTGCTCGCGGTCGACCGCGACGCCGACTCGGTCGCGGCGACCGTGCGTACGATCGAGGCGGAGGGTGGTCGCGCGCTGGCCGTCAGCGCCGACGCCGGCAGCGAAGCGGACGTGCGCGATTTCGTCGCCCGCGCGATCGGCGCCTTCGGCGGCATCGACGTGCTGTTCGCGAACGCCGGCATCTCCGGACCGCTCCTGCCGCTCGCCGAGCTCACGGTCGAGGTGTGGCTGCGCGTGCTCACGGTCAATCTGCTCGGGCCGTTCCTCGCGATCCGCGAGGTCGTGCCGCACCTCAGGGCACAGGGTTCGGGAAGCATCATCTGCACCGCCTCGGTGGCGGGCCTCAGGGCCAATGCCGGCCCGATCCCGTACTCGGCGAGCAAGGCAGGCGTCATCAGCCTGGTGCAGACCACGGCCAATGAACTCTACGGCACGGGCGTGCGGGTCAATGCGATCTGTCCCGGGCTCACCGAGACCGGCATGACCGAGCCGCTGTTCGTGCGTGCGCGCGAGCGCGGCACCGCCGACCGCATCGGCCAGACCAATCCGCTCGCCCGTGCCGGCGCACCGCTCGAGATCGCGAATCTCGCGGTATTCCTCGCGAGCGAGGAGTCATCGTTCGTGAACGGCCAGGCTTATGCTGCCGACGGTGGGCTGAGCAGCACCCATCCGTTCGCCCCGAGCCGGCGCGGCTACTAGCCGCGCTGTCGCCCAGACCTGCCAAGGAGGACTCACCGTGTCATTGTTTGACCTGTCCGGAAAGGTGGCGCTGATCACGGGATCGACGCGTGGCATCGGCAAGGCGATCGCCGTCGAGATGGCGAAGCACGGTGCGCGCGTCACGGTGTCGAGTCGCAAGGCCGAGGCCTGCCAGGAGGTCGCCGCCGAAATCGCGGCAGCCGGCGGCGAGGCGCTGCCGTTCGCCTGCAACGTCGGTCGCAAGGCCGAGCTGCAGGCGCTCGTCGACGAGACTCTGGCGCGCTGGGGCCGCATCGACGTGCTCGTCTGCAACGCAGCCATCAACCCCTACTACGGCCCGGCCGCAGGGATCACCGACGAGGCCTTCGACAAGGTGATGAACACCAACGTGCGCAGCAATTTCTGGCTGTGCAACATGGTACTGCCACAAATGGCGGAGCGGCGTGACGGTGCCGTGATCATCGTCGCCTCGGTCGCGGGCGTGTCCGGTAACGGCAAGATCGGCGTTTACGGCATCTCGAAGGCTGCCGACATGCAGCTCGCGCGCAATCTCGCGGTCGAGTGGGGGCCGCACAACATCCGCGTCAACTGCCTGGCGCCCGGCGTGGTGCGCACCGACTTTGCGCGCGCACTGTGGAGCAACGAGAAACTCTACAACCAGCTCATCCGCCAGTACCCGCTGCGCCGCATCGGCGAGCCAGAGGACATCGCCGGTGCCGCGGTGTTCTTCGCCTCCGCTGCCGGACGCTTCGTCACCGGTCAGACGCTCGTCATGGATGGCGGCGGCACCATCAGCGGCGCGGAGAGCGCCTTCGAGTGACGCCGAGTCGGCGCGCTACTCGGCGGCGCCGGCACCGACCGCGACCCAGGCGAGGTCGGCGTTCGACACCGACTCGAGCTTGAACGCCTTGGCCGCCGCACTCATGCGCAGCAGCGCCTGCGCGATCGGCATCGCCGGGCGCGTGTCGCCGGGCTTTTGCTTGATGAAGCGCACCGGGTTGATGCGGGCCACCACGTAGTTGCGCAGGTACGGCGACTTGAAGCCCCGCTCCTGCAGCGCGGCGATCAGCGTGCGCACGGTAGTGTCGATCGCGAGCAGACGGTCGGCGTAGCCGGCCCGTTCCCGCAGGCTGACCGCGAGCGTGCGCTCGCTGAAGCGGTCGACCTTGCGCAGGAAGGAACTGTACGCGCCGCCCGCAAAGCGCGGTGTCGACTCGTAGATGATGCCGAGCGTGACCAGTTCCGGTGCCTCGAAGCGGTCGGCGTAGTCGGACTCCCTGCCGCGCGGCTCGCGCTTCGCGAGCGAGCGCGCCATGCGGATGACCTCGAGGCTGCGGTCCTTGAGATTGTGGGCCTTCTCGGTATTGAGCGCGAGGATCCGGTAGGCGAGGGCCTCGTCGGGCGACACGAGTGCCGTGATCTGGCGCAGTCCCAGCACCTTGCCGGCCGCCAGCCGGTGCCGGCCGTTCGGCGTCCAGAAACGGCCGTCGTGCCCCTGCACGACGATCAGCGGGTCGAGGAACGCGTGCGCCTCGTCGATCTTCTCGGCGAGGCGCTTGGTGTGCGTCGGCGACAGGTCGCGCTGGAACGGCGTCGGCTGCACTGCGCCGAGCGGCAGCGTCGCGAGCACGAGCGGACGGCTGCCGAGCGGATCGCGGTAGGCGCCGATCGCCGCGCCGCCCGCCTTGCGGATCAGCTCGACGAGCGGCGCGACCTCGGTGCTGCCGAGCTCGAGGCCGATCTCGGCCGAGCCGAGCCCGCGCGCGCTCGCGGCAGGCGTCAGCCGCTTTCGCGCGGCACCCTTCGCGCGGGCCGCGCGCGCGCCCGCCGTCGCGGTCTTGCCTGCCTTCTTCGCCCTTGCCATGCGGATCTCCCGGGTTGGGGACGCCCATCTTAGCGCCGCTTGCGACCCTCGCGGGCAGGCTCAGGCAGCGTCGACGTCACACTCGCAGATCACCGCCATGCCGCGCTCGGCCCGACGCCGGATGGCGAGACGCCCGTGCAGTGCCGCCGCCCTGAGTGCCAGCGAATCGAGTCCGAGGCCCCCCGGCCGCGGCGCGTGCGGGTCGAAGCCGACGCCGTCGTCGGCGACCGAGAGCGCGAGCTCGCGGCCACGCACGGTGAGCTCGACGTCGATCTGCGTGCCGTGCGCGTGCTTGATGGCGTTGTTCACGGCCTCGCGCGCGATCTGGTAGAGGTGCTCGCGCATCGCGAGCGGCAGGTGCGCGACCGCCGCCGCGCGTGGATCGACGTGGACGGCGACCAGCCGGCGGGCCTCCGGCGGCAGCTGCGCAGGCAGCATTCGCAGCGCCGCGACCAGGTCACCCGCCGTGCTCGCGAGCGACGACAGGCCGCTCACGATCTGCCGGCAGATCGCACTCGCGTCGCGAATCGCCGTCGCGACGAACTCGATCGATTCGCTGCGCACGGCTGCGCCGCGCTCGAGCGCGCGGCGCACGCTCGAGATGCCGAGGTGCAGGCCGGTCAGGCACTGCCCGAGGCCGTCGTGCAGCTCCTGCGCGAGCCGGCGCCGTTCGGAGTCGGACCCTTCGAGGACGCGTCGGCGCAGCTCGTTGCGTTCGGTGACGTCGCTGGCGAAGCACAGATACTCGTCCGAACCGCCGACGTCGACGCGCATGAACGACAGATCGACGTTGAAGGTCTGGCCGCTGCGCGTCCGGTGGTTGCCAGGCAGCAGCAGCCGGCCGCGGGCGCTCGGCGGATCCGGGCCGTAGCCGGGGGCTTCGGGGTTCGCGGCGAGGTCGACCGGCCGCAACGCGAGAAACTCCGAGCGGCGGTAGCCGTAGCGGCTGACCGCCGCCTCATTGACCATGGTGATCCGGCCTTCCGGCCGGTCGAAGGCGAACACCGGCCGCGGGATCGCCTCGAACAGCGCCGCGTAACGGTCGCGCAGGCGGCGCAGGTCGCGGAGCGTCGCCTCGTGCTCGGCGACCACCGTGGTCAGAAACAGGCCGGTCACGCCAAGGAGGCCGATGAAGCTCCACAGGGTGTCCGGTCCCTCCCCGGGGCTCGCCGGCGCGACTGGCCCGAGGCCTAGGCTGTAGCCGAGCGTGGCGCCCATCGCGAGCAGCAGCGTCGCGGTCGAGGCGAGCGCGACGCCGAAGCGCGTGGCCGCCCAGGCGACCAGCATCAGCGATGCGGTCAGGAGCGGCAGCCGCCAGCTCGACGGCGCGACGCTCGCGAGGCTCACGGAGGCGAGCAGCAGCGTCGCAAGGAGGGCGCCGGCCTCGGGGATCCGCGCCCGGATCTTCGCAACCGCCGCGCGCGACCAGGACACGATGACCGGTACGACGAGCGTGATGCCGGCGAAGCCGTTGAGCCACCAGCGTGCGGCAGCGGCGAACTCGCTGCGCGGCAGGCCGAACAGCGTCGCATCGTGCGCCGTGATGCCGGCGAGCAGGGCCGAGGCCTGCGAGCCGGGCGCGAGCTCACCCCCGACGTGCAGCGCGACCATGGCGGTCGCAAGCGCAACCGCACGGCCTGCGGCCGCGGCGCCGGCCAGAATGGCCAGGTCCGTGTACCGCTCGAAGCTGCGCCGGAAGCCCCAGCGGCGCAAGAGGCCGAAGGCGACCGCGGCGCCCAGCGTCTCGCCGACGGCCGCGCCGACGACGGCGATGGACGAGACGTGCGCCCCCAGCAGCCAGGCGGTCAGCGTGCCGAGGAAGATGGCGGGCAGGAAAGACGCGCCGCCGAGAAAAAGGCCCGCGACGTTGACGCCGTTCACGAGCCACGGCATCGCGAGCTGCTGCACGAACTGCACGCGCCAGCCCTCGAGGAAGGCGAGGAGCGCGAGGCTCGCGACGCAGGTCGCAAGCGTCGCGGCGTACATGAGGAGCGCACCGCGCCACCAGGTTCCGTTCCGGTCGGCGCCGGCCGCAATCGCGGGCTCGACGCCGTCGCCATCACCAGCGAGCAGCGCCGCGGTAGCGGCGGCGACCGGCGCCTCCGCGACGCGCTGCGGCGCGCTCGCCGCCTGGTTGCACGACAGCACGACGCGGCAGCCGCCACCGGCGTGCTCGCCGACTTCAAGCTCGGCATGTACCGCCGCCGCGCGCACGTCCATCGGCCAGAGTTCGTCGCGCTCGCGTCCGCTCGCATCGCCCGGCGCTCCGGCATCGTCCTCGATCTCGATGGTGATCCGCTCGGCGGCGACGCGCGCGCGAACGTGGACGCTGCGCGTGCCCTTGCGCAGCAGTGCCGCGCGTACTGCATCCTGGGTGATGCGGTAGAGGTGGTCGGAGCGCTCGACGGTCAGCGTCACGGGGCTGTCGGCATGCACTTCCACGGCGATGACCGGGCCGCCGTCGATCGCCAGTACCTCCGGCATGTGCTGCAGCGCCTCGAGCAGGTTGCCGGACGCGAATTGCACGGGCGATGCGCCGCGCGTCAGCTGCCGGCACGCGCTGCCGGCCGCGACCGCATCTGTTTCTGTCGCGCGGACGAGGCCAATCTCCGGCGCCCGGCCGCTGGCGTCGGCCTCGAGCAGCTGCGCGATCTTCGCGTCGAGTCGGCTGAGGACCGGGCCGAGCCCCTCGCTGATCTCCTGTCCGAGCCGCTCGCGCTCCCGGTCCGCGGCATTCAGCACGGCCAGCCTGAGGTCATTGCGTTCGGCGACCACGTCGACGAAGGCGACGCGCAGTCCCGCGCCCTCGAGCTCGGTGCTGACGCGGGCGACCTCCACCTCGAGATCGCTGCCGTCCGCCCGGCGGTGCAGCTCGGGGCGCGCGAGCCCGTCCGGTGGCTCGCCGCCGGCGGCGCGGTCGGCTGGCCCCAGCAGCTGCCGGCTGCTGAGCTGCAGGAAGGCGTGCTCGTCGTAGCCGTAGGCGCGCAGCGCGGCCTCGTTGACCACGAGGATCCGGCCGGAGCCGGTATCCTCGGCCCACATTGGATTCGGGTTTGCCGAGAACAGTCGCCGGTAGCGCTCGACCGACGCGGCGAGCATCTCGCGGTCCTCGCGACGGGCGGCGAGCAGCGGCGTCAGGAAGAGAGCCGCTCCCGACAATAGTCCGATGAAGCCCCACACGACCTCGACCCGCTCGCGCCCGGTGATGCCGGCGAAGCCGCCGAGCTGCAGAGCAAAGCCCACCGTCGCGCACATAGAGAAGACCAGCGTGCCGGCGACGGCGATACCGGCGCCGAAGCGCAGCGCCGCCCAGACGACGAGCACGAGCGCCGCGACGAGCACGACCAGCCGCGGCACGACGTCGGGCAGCAGTATGCCGGCCAGCAGCCAGGCGAGGCCTGCGGCGACCCACGCACCGCGCTCGAGGCCGGAGCCGGACGAGCCGTGCCGGCGCGAACCGGGGAACAGCGTCAGGAGCGGTACGACCAGCACCACGCCCGCCACCGAGTTCGCCCACCAGCGAACGATGAATTCGAGCATCTGCGCGTGGACGACGAGCACCTGACCGTCGAAATAGACGCCGGTGGTCGCGATGACGCTGCGCACCACGGGGTCGGTGGTGTAGCGCGCAGTCGCGAGCACGATGACGGTGTCGACCGCCGAGGAGAGCAGGCGGCCGAGCGCGGCGGCAAGCAGCAAGAGCAGCACGTCGTGATAGCGCTCGAGTGACGGCCGGTAACTCCAGCGCTTGAGCAGCCAGCTGATCGCGACGATGCTCGCGGCCTCGCCCGCGGCATCCGGCAGCGCCGTAGACCATGGGTCGCCCTGCAGCACCCCCCACGTCACGAGCGAACCGAGGAAGACGCCGGGCCACACGCGGGCGCCGAAGATGATGAGACCGGCGACGCCAGTTCCGACCGCGAGCCATGGCATGCCAATCTCGGGTGCGATCGTCTCGAACGCCGGCGCGATGCGGTGCAGGAGCAGGAGTTCCGCCCACGCTGCTGCGACGTAGGCAAGGGCGACGACGGTGATCGCCATCGGCAGCGACAGGCGGGCGAGCGTGGCCGGCACGCCGGCAGAAGGCGCTCCGGCCGGCTGGCCGGTGCTCACGGACTCGGGCATCGCGCTCTGCCGCTCGTGAATCGCCATGGCGCCTTAGTTCTTGTCGATGGCTGGCGGCCGCCCGGCGCGGCGCCTCGCCGCGCGTGGACGTCCGGGTCGCGGGACCCTTCGGTAGGACGCTACCGAAATCGGTGGGTTCTCACAATGCGCCGAGATGTGCATCAGCCTCGGCCGTCGCGAGCCGCGTCAGGCGCCGCGGAGGGTCGAGCGCCGCGCATCGTGCGTGTCCGCGCCGCCGGCGCCCAGTGCAGCAACGGCCGCCGCGGCCGTTGCATCCCACGCGCCGCAGACCTCGGCGATCAGGCCCGGGGCGCTGTCGTCCTCGCAGCGCTCGAGCGTCGCCGCGGCGCGGGCGAGCCGGCGCGCCCGCATGTTCACCGCCGATCCCTTCAGCTGGTGCGCGAGGCGGCGGCGACTGCTACGGTCGCGCGTTTCGGGAAGCTCGCGCACGAGTTGCCGCGCCGACTCGAGGAATGCGCCAAGCAGCTCGTTGACGAAGTCACGGTCGCCGTCCATCTGGCGCAGGAGTTCCTCGAGGTCGAACACGTCGCTCGAGGCAGGGTCGTCACCGGGCGCGGCGGCAGGTGCGAGCACGCCGGCCCCGATTGCCCGCTCGAGCGCCTGCCGCAGGCGGCTGAACTCGACCGGCTTCGTGACGTAGTCGCTCATGCCGGCGGCGAGGCACTCGTCGCGGTCACCGGCGAGTGCGTGCGCCGTTATCGCAATCACCGGCAGCGCCCGCTTGTCCTCGCCGCACTCCCCCGCGCGCAGCGCACGCGTGGCTGCGTAGCCGTCGATTTCCGGCATCTGGCAGTCCATGAGCACCACGTCGAAGGTGGCGCCACGCAGCTGCTCGAGCGCCTCGCGGCCGTTGTGCGCCACCGTCACCTCGAGCCCGAGCCGCTCGAGCAGGCGGACCGCGAGCTTCTGGTTGACGGGGTTGTCCTCCGCTAGCAGCACGCGCCGGCCGTGCAGGCTGCTCGGCGCGCCTGCCGGCGCGGTGACGGCTGCACCGCGACCGGCGACCTCGGCGAGGATCCGCAGTAGCGCCTCGCGCTTCACGGGCTTCGTCAGCAGCCTGTCGAAGCGCGCGCCGACCTCGGCATCGAGGCGGTTCCCGAGTGAGCCGAGGACCACGAGCCGGCTGGCCGCACGGCGATCGCGGCGTCGGATCTCGGCGGCGAGCCAGCTGCCGTCATGGCCCGGCAGCTGGTGGTCGAGCACGACGAGCTGCGGCGCTGCGCCGCGAGCGGCCGCGGCCTCCCAGTGCGCGAGCCCGTCCTCGGCAGTCGCGGCGCACTCGACCTCGAAGCCGACGCCGCGCAGCTGCGTGGCGAGAATCCTGAGGTTCACCGGATGGCCGTCGACGACCAGCGCGCGCACCTGCTGCGGCGGGTCGCAGGCACGCTCCGGCGCGACGCTCGGTGCGAACAGCACCTGGAAGGAGAAGGTCGTGCCGCTTCCGGGGACGCTCGTGACGCTGATGCTGCCGTCCATGGCCTCGACCAGGCGTTTGCAGATTGACAGTCCGAGCCCGGTGCCGCCGTGGCGGCGCGTCGTGGAGGCGTCTGCCTGCACGAACGGTCGAAACAGCCGGTCGAGGCACTCGGGTGCGATGCCGATGCCGGTGTCGCGGACGGTGCCGGCGATGGCGAGGCGGCCGTCCGGCGCCGGTGCCGGGCCGATGGTGATGAGGATCTCGCCGTGCTCGGTGAACTTGACCGCATTGCTGAAGAGGTTGAGGAGGATCTGCCGCAGCCGGGTCGGGTCACCACGGGCGCTCGTCGGGCAGGCCGGATCGACGTCGACCAGGAGCTCGAGCTGCTTCTCGGCGGCGCGCAGTGCGACGGCGTCGACTGCCTCCTCGATCACCGAGCGCAGGTCGAAGTCGATGTGTTCGAGTTCAAGGTGACCGCTTTCGATCTTTGACAGGTCGAGCACGTCGTTGATGAGCGCGAGCAGCGACTCGCCGCTCGAACGCGCTATCTCGGCGTACTCGCGCTGCTCAGGGCCAAGCGGCGTGTCGAGCAGCAGGCCGGTCATGCCGATCACGCCGTTCAGCGGCGTGCGCAGCTCGTGGCTCATGTTGGCGAGGAACTCACCCTTCGCTCGGCTCGCCGCCTCGGCCGCTTCCTTGGCGGCGCTGAGCGCCTGCGCGGCAATGCGCGCGAGCGTGACGTCCTGCAGCACACCGACGATGCTCGTACAGCGGCCGTCCTGCAACTGCGGCTCGCCGATCACGCGCACCCAGCGCGCCGCACCGGCCGGCGTGAGGATCGGCCAGGTGCAGTCGAAGGCCTGCCCAGCGGTGATCGCGGCGCGCAGCGCCGCGAGGAACTCGGCGCGCGCCGCTGGCGGGTAGCACGCCAGCAGCTGGTCGGCGGGCGCAGCTTCGGTGCGCTGCAGGTCGTGGATTTCGTAGATCACGTCGGACCAGTGCGACCGCGCGCCGTCACGATGGTATTCCCAGCCGCCGACGCGCGCGATGCGGCTCGTGCTCCGGAGGAGCGCGTCCTGCCGCACGAGGCGCCCTTCGGCGAGCTTGCGCTCGGTGACGTCCGTACGGATCGAGACGATCTGCTCGATCGAGCCGTCCTGGCGTGCGAATGGCACGATCGTCGTGTCGACCCAGTACGGCTGCCCGTCGCGCGTGCGGTTGGTGAGCTCGCCACGCCACGTGCCGCCTGCGGCGACGTGCGCGCGGATCGCGGCGCTCAGCGCGCCTGCTTGACCGGCTGCCTCGACCGCAATCTCGCGACCGAGCAGCTCCTCGCGGGTGAAGCCGGAGGTCGTGCAGTAGCGCTCGTTGACGTAGGTGATGCGGCCGGCCGCGTCGGTGACCACCACGTGCGCGTGCTCATCGAGTGCGCGCTGCAGCGTTTCGACGCGCCGCAGTGCCGCCTCGGAACGCGCCTTTTCCTCGAGCAGCAGCTCGCGCGCCTGCGCGGCGCGCGTCTCGTCGACCAGTACGCCCGTCAGGCGCACCGGCCGGTATTCCTCGTCGAGATCGAACAGGGCGCGCAGACCGAGGTGGCGGCTCGCCACGAGCAGTTCGGGCGTGCGGAAGCTGATCCGGAGCTCGCCCTGGTCCCGGAGCGCGCGCTGCCACGCGACCGCGACCAGCGGCTTGTCCGTCGGGTGGATCGCGGCCTCGAAGTCCCCGAGCGTGACTGCCGCACCGTCCTCGGCCATGCCGAGCAGCCGCCGCGCCACGGGATCGAGCCATAGCAGTCCCGCGCCCACCGTCCATTCGAACAGGCCGACCGTGCCGGCTTCGGTCGCCGCGGTGAGCCGACGGTTCGCGATGGCGCTGTTCCGCTCGGCGTCCTTGCGGGCCGAAATGTCGAGGCCGAGCAGGACGTGACCGCGATGGCTGCCGTCGCTGCCGCGGACCGGACGCACGTCGACGAGCATCCAGAAGGTCGTGCCGTCCCTGCGGATGACGAGCAGCTCGTCCCGCATCGCATCGCCCTGCCGGAGCGCCTGGCGCAACCGGTAATGAGTGCCCGCATCGGGCGACGCGCCCAACAGCACCGCGCCCGGCTGCTGGCCGGCGACCTCGGCGCCGCGCAATCCTGTCAGGCGTTCGAAGCCGTCGTTGACCCAATCGATCGTGCCGCCGGGTCCGGTCACGATCACCGCGTCGTCCGGCCGTTCGGCGATCGCGACGAGCCGTGCCTGCTCATCCGCGTCGACCGGCGGGCGTCCCGGCGCGTCGCGCAGACGCTGCGCCGCGAGTCTCGCGGCGCCCGCCGCGAGGAAGGCGCCGGCGCAGCCGGCAGCAAGTACTGCCGCCCCCGGTTCGCCGCGGTGGAACAGCAGCCACGCGATGCAGGCCGCGAGCAGCGCCACCGCGAGCGCGACGGTGGCGAAGCCCGGGGCGAAGCCCTGGCGCTCGGCGACGGTCGGCGGAAGGGGCGGCATAGGCAGCTACCGATTCACGGGTTATCCCCTTGTATCGGCGCGGTTTCCTAAGCCTGAATCACCGCTCGCGCACTCATTGTTGCACTGCGGAAAACCATGCCTCAGGAGTCGGTGCGCAGGTGTACGTCGCAGCGGATCCGCGTCCCACGCTCGCCCGCCCGCCCTATGTCGATATCGGCTCCAATCACATTTGCTCTATAAATCATGGACTTGATTCCGATCCCGGGCTGGTCTACGGCATCGGGACGAAGCCCGACCCCGTCGTCCTCCACGATCACCGTCAGACGCTCCGCGCTCGCCTGCACGAACAGATGGACTTGAGACGCATCCCCATGCCGCAGCGTATTCGTGCACGCCTCCTGGGCAATGCGATACAGGTGGTCCGCGACGCCCGGTTCGAGCACCGGAAGCGGCGCCTCGGGCAGGTGGCAGCGAAACGCGGGTCCACCGAGCGAGTTCATGGCGCGCGCGAGTTCGGTGAGGCCGTGAGCGAGACTGCCCTGGGTCGCCGTCAGCGGCGACAGGCCGCGCGTAATGTTGCGGCAGGTTTCGATGGTCGAGGCGGCAAGCGCAGCGGCGTCGTCGAGTTCGGCGGCTACGCTGACATCGCCGCGCCTGACCTTGGCACCGGCAGCCCGCAACAGGAGCGACAGTCCCGTCAACTGCTGGCCGAGCCCATCGTGCAGCTCATGGCCGAGCCTGCGCTGCTCGCGACTCGTGACCGCGAGCAGCGAGCGCTCGAGTTTCTTGCGTTCCGAGATGTCGTGGAGCGAGGCGACTGCGCCGACGATGGCCCCGGCGGCGTCGCGCAGCGGCGCGGCACTGACCGCGACCGGGCGTGCATCCCCGGGTCGCGTGCGCAACAGGAGTTCGAGATTCCGCAGCGGCTTGCCGTCGAGCACCGCGCGACAGGCCTTCGCCGCCTGGCGTCGCGCCGAAAACAGACCGTGGAAGTCGCGGCCAAGGAGCGCCGCGCGCCCACGGCCCGTGATCTCCTCGGCGCCGCCGTTCAGGTCCGAGATGCGGGAGTCGTGCCCGAACACCAGCACCGCGTCGGCGCTGCCGTCGATCAGGCTGCGGTTGTAGGCGCCGAGCCGGGCGAGCGACGCCTCGACGGCCTGGCGCTCGAGCTCGGCAGCGGCGCGCGTGGCGGCGAGCTGCACGAGGGTCGCGAGCGGCTCGCGATCCGGCATCGGCCGGCTGTCGACCACGGCGATCAGGCCGAGCGGCCGATCCCGCGAATCGAACAGCGGCACGCCGAGGTAACTCTCGGCGCGCAGCGCAGCCAGCGACGGGTCGTCCGGAAAGCGCATCTGCACGCCGGTCGCGTGGTGGCAGAGCTCGTTGCCGACGACCAGTTCGCAGGGCGTGCCGGCGAGCGCGTAACTCGAGTTCGGCAGCAGGCGCCCCTGCTGGAAGCAGGCGATGATATCGACCGAGTCCGCAGCGTCGCTCAGGCGGCCCACGTACACGAGGTCGCGGCCGCTGTCGTTGCCGATGTGCTCGGCCAGTGCCGCGAAGAAGCCCTGGGCGTCGTGGTCCCAGCCCTGCTTGGCGAGGAGTTCGAGCATCGCCGACAGCCGTTTGGCGGCGGTGACGTCGACGCAGAAGCTCAGGATCGTCGGACCCTCGGCGAGCAGCATCGGCTCGATGTGCACCACGATCGCGATCTCGCTGCCGTCCGGGCGCAGCGCCACCGTCTCGTAAACCGTCTCGGTGGGCAGACCCTGGCGGCGGCGCGTGGCCCGTTCCACGAACTCCTCGCGCGCCCGCGGCGCGATCCGCTCGCGCACCGGCGTGCCGAGCAGTTGCGTGTCGCTCGCGATGCCGAGGATCGCGCGGAAGCGGTCATTGACGTAGACGAAGCTGCCGTCGCGCGCCAGGGATGCGGGCAGCGGCGCGCGGTCGAGCAGCATTCGAAAGCGTGCCTCGCTCGCCCGCAGCTCGGTCGCGGTGGCCTCGCGCTCGGCGATCTCGGCGCGCAGCGAGTGCGCCAGCCGGCGCTGCTCCAGCAGCGCCACCACCTGGCGCGCGAGCCGCGCCAGATGCTCGATGTCCTCGGCCGGGACGCTGCGGGCGCGCTGGTCGATGACGCACAGCGTGCCGACGCGAGCGCCCGATGACAGCACCAGCGGCGCACCGGCGTAAAAGCGGATGAACGGCTCCCCGGTGACGAGCGCGCTGGCCGCGAAGCGCAGATCGGCGCGCGCGTCCGCTACGACCAGCGGTTCGCTCTGTTCGATGGTGCGGGCGCAGAACGAGCCGGCGCGCGGCGCCTCGCGGACGTCGAAGTTGACGGCGGCCTTGAACCACATGCGCTCGCGGCCGACCAGCGATATGAGTGCAACCGGCGCATCGAGCAGCCGCGCGGCGAGGCGCGCGACGTCGTCGAACTCCGGCTCCGGTGCCGTGTCGAGGATCGTCAGTGCCGCCAGCTCCGCGAGCCGGAATGCCTCGTCATCGGCGCGGACGGCGGTGCTCACGCAGGCCAGCCCGGGCTCTGCGGCACGCCATCGCCGATCTCGTAGTAGTCGGACTTGTCGGCAACGAAGATGTGCGCGGCGAGCGCGAGCCCGGTCGGCACGTCGAGGGTGCCGGCCATGATGCTGACCGTAGCCGCATCCGCGCCGGTGCGGCGCCAGAACAGGTTGCTGCCGCAGCGCGAGCAGAAGCCGCGCTCCGCCTCCGGGCTCGAGGCGTACCAGCGAAGCGTGGTCGCCGCCTCGAGGCTGAGCGCCGCGCGCGGCACGGCGGTGGCCGCCACGTGATGGCCACTGGTACGCCGGCATTGCGAGCAGTGGCAGGCGACGACGGCGCGTAGTGGCCCACTGACGGCATAACGCACGCCACCGCACAGGCAGCCGCCGGCGGCGGTGCCATTTGTCATTCCCATCGGCATCCTCCCGCACTCCGCGCCGCGCGGCGAAGCATACGCGAGCGGCGGCCGGCGCGTCGCGCGAGCCGCTATGCTAGCGGGGGCGGCGGCGCAATGGAGGCAGGGCACGATGAATGGCACCGATTCGGGTTGGGCGCTCGTGACCGGTGCCGGCAGCGCCAGCGGGATCGGCATGGCGATCGCGGTCGCGCTCGGCAGGGCGGGCAGGCGCGTCGCGATCACGGCGACCACCGCACGCATCCACGAGCGCGTCCGCGAACTCGCCGAGCTCGGCATCACGGCCACCGGCTTCGTAGCCGACCTGCTCGAGCCGGACGCGGCGGCGGCACTCGCGGCGGCGGTCGGCCCGGTGGACGTGCTGGTCAACAATGCCGGCATGGCGGTGCTCGGCGTTCTCGATGCGAACGCCGTGCTCGAGGACATGCCGCTCGAGGTCTGGCGGCGGGCGCTCGACCGCAACCTGACGAGTGCCTTCCTGATGACGCGCGCGGTGCTCGCCGGCATGAAGCTGCGGCGCTGTGGGCGCATCGTGCACGTGGCCTCCACCACCGGCCCCGTCGCCGGGATCGCACGCGATGCGGCTTACGCGGCGGCCAAGGCTGGCATGGTCGGGATGATGCGCTCGCTGTGCCTCGAGGTCGCGCCGTTCGGCATCACCGTCAACTGCGTCGCCCCCGGCTGGATCGCCACCGGCTCGCAGACCGAGGGCGAGGCGCGCGCCGGTCGCGCCGCGCCGATGGGGCGGTCCGGGACGCCGGCGGAGGTGGCCGCGGCGGCCGCGTTCCTGTGCTCAGCAGGCGCCTCGTACGTGAACGGCCACGTGCTGGTCGTCGATGGTGGCAACTACGCGCTCGAGGATCGCTCGTGAGGCAGGCCGCGCAGGTCGTGCTGATCACCGGCGCGGGTGGCGGCATCGGCTCCGCGATCGCGCGCCGCTACGCGGCGTCGGGCTGGCGCGTGTTGCTGACCGACGTCAGTGCCGCCGCGCTCGATGCAGTCGCCGGTCCGCTCGGCGCGCCGGCGCGCATCGCCGACCTGCGGGCCGTGGCTGACTGCCGCGCCACCGTGGCGTGGGCCGTGGCCACCGCCGGC
>Ga0181519_10000294_pt1 | contig 46872 bp, 31 predicted proteins | sample PEATcosm2014_Bin_26_FD_121102 | JGI IMG/M metagenome (GOLD analysis project Ga0181519, IMG submission 121102) | Peatland microbial communities from MTU Mesocosm Facility, Houghton, MI, USA - PEATcosm2014_Bin02_10_metaG | ecosystem: Environmental > Terrestrial > Soil > Wetlands > Peat | place...
ATTGATCGTGTGCTGGCCCTTGTTATCGGCAGTGCCGCGTCCGTACCAGCGATCGCCCTCCACCACGATCTCCCACGGCTTCAGCCCGTCACGCCACTGCGCGTCGTAGCCTCGCACCACATCGCCGTGTCCGTAGGTGAGAACCGTCAGCGCGTCGTCGCTTTCGTGACGTTGCGCGATAAGGAACGGCCCGCCACCCGGCACCGGATTGGGCACGATGCGCGAGGTGAAACCGAGCGCTGCAAGCGACGGGACCATTTCGTCGGCGAGATAGGCGTGCAGCACATCGCCGCTGTCCGCCTCCTGACTCTCGGTCTTGTAGGCAACGCGACGGTTGAGGGTGTCGAGGAACGCGCCCGAATCGTAATGGGCGGTGGCTTGGGTAATCGCTGCGCTACGTGTCACTGCTGGTCTCCAGATGGCTTGTGAGGGCACGGCGGCCTTGTCTCGCACATCACTGCGACGCGTGTCGGTAGCACGCTGCGGCACAACCGTTCAGGCCATTCTAGGAGTGGGTATTTTTGACAACAATGATAATATTTCGAAGGTTTCCTTGCCGTTTCGGCAAAGCAAAAATCAGAGTCAATATCGCAGCGAACTGCCCCGCCCAGCCCTCTTCATCCGGTCCCACGCCCATGCAAACGCACGCGCTACGTTACTTCCTCGAAGTCGCCCGCACCGGCTCGCTAAGTCGCGCCTCGGAGCGCCTGCATGTGGCGGTCTCGGCCCTGAGTCGTCAGATCGCGAAGTTGGAGGAGGACCTCGGCACGCCGCTGTTCGAACGTCGGCCGCGCGGCATGGTGTTGAGCGAAGCCGGTGAGTTGCTCGCCGATCATGCGCGTCGCGTGCTGCTCGATGCGGAGCGCGTCACGTCGGAAATTCGAGGGCTCACGGAAGTCGGACGCGCAACGATTCGCGTCGCCAGCGCCGAGGGGGTTGCTCGCGATTTCCTGCCGCAGGTCTTCGCGCGCTTTCGCGAAACGTATCCGGGCGCGCACTTTCTGCTCGACGTCGTCTCGCCGTTCGACGCCACCGTGCGTGTGCGCGATGGCGAAGCCGATATCGCCGTGTGCTTCAGCGTGGCGCCGGAAAAAGGCGTGCAGGTCGTTCACACGCAGCCAGCGCCGATCTATGCCCTGATGGCGAAGCAGCACCCGCTCGCCAAACGACGCGACATCGCCCTGGCCGACCTGCTGCCCTACCCGCTGGCGCTATCCAACGCAGGTGTGACCATCCGACAAATGTTCGACCTTTGCTGCACGCTAGAGGGCCTGCTGTTCGAACCGGTGTTCGTGAGCAACTATCACGCCGCACTGCACAGCTTCGTGCGCTCAGGCAACGCCGTGACGCTCACCGGTCTGCTCACGGTGCGCAGTCGCCTGTCCCCCGAAGGGCTCGTCGCCATTCCCATTCGGAATCCCGCCCTGCACCAGCGCTCGCTGCAAGTGCAGACGATGGCCGGGCGCACCCTGCCCGCTCCCGTCGAAGCCTTTCTCGGCTTGCTGATCGACGCCATTCGTGCGCCCGAAATTCTCGACAAACCGTTTGCCTGACGGGGTAGGCGCCCTTGAGCGCCTTGGGGTCTCCCGCCACTCATCGCCACTCCTCGCCACTCCTCGCCAATCACCGCCACCCCCGGCCACTCCCCGCGAATCCGCGCAAACCATCGCGGCTAATTCGCCGGCGGCGGCGGTGTCGCAGCAACGGCCTGTGCCTGCCCATCGCCATCGTCGGTAGCCAACTGCTCCCGGTCGGTCAACTGCGCGAAGATCCACGCCGAGCAGCAGGTGATGACGCCAACGCAAGCAAACGTCGCCCGGAACGCCGGTAACGCCCCTACCCCCGCACTTTCGCCGAACGCGCCGGTGAATGTCACCAGCAGCGCGCCCCCGACGGTCAGACCGAAGCTCATCGCGAGCATCTGCACCAGCGAGAACAGACTATTGCCTCCGCTCGCGTCGTCCGGATTCAGATCCTTGAGCGTCAGTGTGTTCATCGCCGTGAACTGAATCGAATTGATGCCACCGAGAATGCCCAACTGGACGATCAGCAGTGGCACCGGATAGTTGGGGGTAACGAGCGCGAAGCTCGCGATCACACCCCCGGCAAGGATCGTGTTCCACACCAGCACCGGCCGGTAGCCGTAACGCAAGACCAGATGCGTCGCCAGGCTTTTGGCGAAGATCCCGGTGATCGTGATCGGCAACATCAGCAGCCCTGCCTCGAACGCGGTGTAGCCAAGGCTCACCTGCAACAACAGCGGCACGAGATAGGGCACCGCCGCGATTCCGATCCGCGCAAAGAGATTGCCCAGCAACCCCACACTGAACGTGTGCACACGGAACATCGCCAGCGAGAACAACGGCTGCGGTGTCCGGTTCGCGTATAGCCCGTAGGCGACAAAGCCGGCAAACCCCACCACGAGCAACACCAGCATGAGCGCGTGCGCCCCCGCCATATCCGCGTGCCGGTCGAGCGCCAGCGAAGTCGCCACCATGCCGACCGAGAGCAGCAGATACCCCTTGATGTCGAACGATGTCTGGTGCGGCGCGCGCGCATTGATCAGGAAGAAGTGCGCCGCCACGCAACCCGCTACCCCGACCGGCACGTTGATCAGGAACACCCAATGCCACGAGGCCACCTTGACCAGCCACCCGCCCAGCGTCGGGCCGATCAACGGACCGATCATGCCCGGCACGGCAACGAAGGCCAACGCCTGCAAATACTGCTCGCGAGGGAACGTGCGCAACACCGCCAGCCGTCCTACCGGCAGCAGCATCGCCCCGCCGAACCCCTGCACCACACGCCACCAGACCAACGCGTCGAGCGTGCTGGAATAGGCGCACATCGCTGAGCCGATGGAGAAGATCGTCAAGGCGCTTGAGAACACAACGCGCGTGCCCAGCCGGTCCGCCAGCCATCCCGACAGCGGTATCGTCACGGCCATGGTCAGCGCATAGGCGATGACCACCGCCTGCATGTGCAGCGGCGACTGACCGAGATCGTGTGCCATGGCCGGCAGCGCCGTATTGACGATCGTCGAGTCCAGCGTCTGCATGAAGAAGCCGACGGACACCACGAGGAGCATCGCTTTCTGCCGCCACGCGGCCGGATTGGGTGAAGTCATGTCGATGAGCAATGAACGGTCTTGGGCGCGCGCGTCTGCCGTGGATGAAACGGTATCCGGTCAGGCAGACGTCTCGCGAAATCATACCGGCGATAAATGAAGCCATGTCGTAATGCGACGTCGATTACCGATATCAAACCCTATCCGCCGCCCAAATGCACTGCGGCGCAGTCCGAAAAATCGGATGCGCCGCAGTCTTGCTTCCTTTCGCCATCACCGTAGGCCCCGCTACAGAAGCCTACCGCCCTGCACGCCCTAAATGCCCTAAACGCCCTTCACCGCCGCGCGCACCTGCTCAAGCGCCGCCGGGTCCTCCAGCGTGATCAGATCGCCCGTCTCACGGCCCTCACAGATCGCCTGGATCGCGCGCCGCAGCAGCTTGCCGGAGCGCGTCTTGGGCAGCATGCTGACGAAGAACACGCGCGCCGGACGCGCCACCGCTCCCAGTTGCTTGTCCACCCTCATCATGACATCGCCCTCCAGCGCCAGACGCGCCTCGGCCGTTGCCGCCAACTCCGGTTGACGCAGCACCGCAAACGCCACCGCCACCTGCCCCTTGAGCGCGTCTTGCGCACCGATGACCGCCACTTCCGCCACGGCCGGATGACTCGAAATACTCTCCTCGATCTCGCGCGATCCGAGCCGGTGGCCCGCCACGTTGATGACATCGTCGGTGCGGCCAAGAATGAAGTAATACCCGTCCTCATCGCGCACACCCCAGTCGAAGCTCGAGTACAGCATGCGGCCCGGCACGGTCTGCCAATAGGTCTTGACGAAGCGGGCGTCGTCGCCCCACACCGTGCTCATGCACCCCGGCGGCAGCGGCCCCTCGATAGCCAGCACGCCCTTCTGGTTCGGCCCGCAGTCTTCGCCAGTGACCTCGTCAACGAGCTTCACATCGTAGCCGTACACCGGCTTGCCCGGCGATCCCAGCTTGCCCGGCAAGACCTCGACCCCGCGTGCCATGCCGAGAATCGGCCAGCCCGTCTCCGTCTGCCAGTAGTTGTCGACGACCGGCTTGCCCACACCCTCGGTGAGCCAGCGCGCTGTCGGCTCGTCAAGCGGTTCACCCGCGAGGAAGATCAGCCGCAGCGACGACAGGTCGTACTGCGTCAGATACGCCGGGTCCTGTTTCTTGAGCACGCGAATCGCCGTCGGTGCGGTGAAAAGCTGCGTCACTTTGTACTTCTCGACAATGCGCCACCAGATCCCGCCATCGGGACGGATCGGCGTGCCCTCGTACATCAACGTCGCAATGCCTGCGAGCAACGGGGCGTACACGATGTAACTGTGCCCGACCACCCACCCGATGTCCGATGCGCAGAACATGGTGTCGCCCGGCTTCGCGCAGAAGATATGCTGCATCGACGACGCCAGCGCGACCGCATACCCGCCGGTATCGCGCTGCACGCCCTTCGGTTTGCCGGTCGTCCCCGAGGTGTAGAGGACATACGACGGCTCGCTCGACTCGAGCCATTCGCACGGGATGAAGGCATCGAGGTGCTGCTCGCGCAACGGTGCGTAGTCGACGTCGCGGCCTTCCACGCGCGTCATCGGCGCAAGGCCTCGGTCGATCAGCAACACGCTCGGCGGCTTGTGCTGCGCAAGCGCGATGCCTTCGTCGAGCAACGGCTTGTAGGGCACCACCTTGCCATTGCGCGACCCCGCGTCGGCCGAGACGATGACTTTCGGTTGCGCGTCGTCAATGCGGGCCGCCAGATTGACGGACGCAAAGCCGCCGAACACGACCGAGTGAATCGCGCCAAGACGCGTACAGGCGAGCATCGCGAACAGCGCCTCCGGCACCATCGGCATGTAGACCAGCACGCGCTCGCCACGCGACACCCCCAGCGATTGCAACGACGCCGCCATGCGATTGACTTCCGCCGCCAGTTCGTCGTACGTATAGACGCGCTCCTGTCCGGTCTCCGTCGACACCCAGATCAGGGCGTTTTGCTTGCCGCGCGAGGGCAGATGACGGTCAACGGCGTTGTGGCACAGATTCGTTCGCCCACCAACGAACCACCGGGCGAACGGCGGATTGTCGTAGTCGAGCACCTGCGTGAAGGGCGTCTCCCAGTCGATCAGTCGGGCCTGCTCCTCCCAGAAGGCCGCCCGCGACTCAGGGGCGATCGAGCTGGCGTGAAATGACGCATACGAAGTCATGGTGTCTCCTTGCATATATTGGTTTGGCTCGCGCGAGCGTCACGCCCTGACGGCGGTGCCGCAGGGGGACGGGACTGGCGCGGCGCCGGATCGGGCCGGCAAGGTCGCGTGGCGTGTCGCCATCGACCGGCAATGCGCTTCGGTGCAATGAAATCGTCGGACACGGGTCATGTGCCTCGCGTTCAGTGTGCGCGTTGACGCTTACGGAAGGCTTACCGGCCAGGCACGCCCGGAGCGCGAAACGCTAGGGGATTACGCTGAGTCAGGCAGGATCGGCGACGGGCAGGAGGGGCGCGGCCGGAACGTCGGCTTGCTGCGCCCGCCACAAGCGGGCGTAGAGGCCATCGCGGTGCAGCAACGTGGCGTGATCGCCCGTCTCTACGATCCGCCCGCCGTCCATCACCACGATGCGCTCGGCGTGACGAATCGCCGCCAGCCGGTGCGCGATGACAATGCAGGTCGCCCCCGCCCGCTCTCGCGCGAGACGTCCGAGAATGCGCGCTTCGGTCAGCGCGTCGAGGGCCGCGGTCGGCTCGTCGAGCAATAGCAGCGGCGGGTGCCCCCAGAGCGCACGGGCAATGTTCACCCGCTGCCGTTCGCCGCCGGACAGCCCTGCGACGCAGGTTGCCATCGGGACTTCGGCCACCGTCGTCACGCGTGCGAATTCGTCCTGTGCGGCCCCGTCGTCGGGCTGCACGGCCGTGCCAAGCCCACCGCGATAGGCCACGTTATCGAACAGCGGACGGTCGAACAGGCGGCAGTCCTGCGTCACGAACCCGGTCACACGGCGCATCGCGCTCGCATGGCGACGGCAAAGCACTCGGCCATCGACACGCACTTCGCCGCTCGACGGCAGCGACAACCCGGCAATCAACCGCAGCAACGTCGATTTGCCCGCCCCCGACGGGCCGACGATCGCCACATACTCCCCTGCCCGCACCCGCAAGCTGACACCCGCCACGATGGGCTGGCCATCGCTCGTCGTGACGCTCACGTCATCGAGATCGATGGACGGCGCTCGCGGCGTTTGTTGCTGCGGTGCGGCGTCCGCCTCGCGGAGCGCGCTGGCCATCCCCTCCAACCCCTCTACCGCCTCTACCGCCTCCGTCCGCTCCGCCAACGCCTCCACGGCGGCAGGGCCCGCCGCGCTGTCGCGCAGATGTTCATCGACGCTGACCAGCGCGCGCGCCACCTGCGAGACCAACGCGCCGAGCATCGCGGCGGGCAACGCAAACTGAAGCAAGTACGCATTGACCTGCACGAGCGTGCCCACGGGCTCGGCGCCGCGCGCCACATCGGCGACTGCCAGCAACGTCATCGCTGACACCCCTGCGGCCATGATCGTCATCTGCACGGCACTCGTCATCTGCGAAGTGGTCGCCGTGGCCAATGCGGCCGTGTAACGCGTGCGCAGACGCTGCGACAAACGCCCGATCTCCGCCGGTTCCTGCGCAAACGTCTTCACGCACTCAAGCTGGCTCAGCGTGTCGGCCAGTGCACCCGTCGTCGCGCGCGAAACGTCGTTCGCATGCGACTCACGACGCGTCACGCGCGCCAGCGAGGGGCGCAGTGTCAACACGTACGCCACCACCGTCGCGCCGAGAATCGCACCGTAGAGCACACCGAAGTTGAGCATCAGGATGACGCCGGTCGCCACCACCTGAACGGCGAGCGGCAACAGGCCGAAGACGAGACCCGTCACGATGACGGGCAACGCCACTTCCACGCGAAACAGGCAATCGAGCACCTGGCCCGCGTTGACATCGCGCGCGCGGTGCGCCGGCAGTTCGATCAGCCGCGAGAGATAGCCCAGTGCGGTGCGCCGGCGAAGGTCTTCCATCACGCGCTGGATGAGCAGATCCTTACCGCGCTCGCCGATTGCTGCACCGGACCACAGCACGACATAAGCCACGGCAAACGGCATCGCGAGCGTGCCCGGACGCTCGCCAGCGAGCGCGTCGACGGCGAGCCCGAGTACCCACGGCGCAACGAGCCGCAGCGAGAGCATCAGCCCCGCGGCGAGCGCCGCGGCGACGAGCCATGTCCGATGGCGCGACGACGCCGTCTCCCTCACCCACAGCGTACGCAACACGAAACACAGCGCACGCCAGCCCGCCAGCCAGGTCATGCTGTCGCCTCCTGGTGAGCACCGGCGCCCTGCCGCCAGCCGCGCACGAACATCTCAACGGCATACAGCCGACGGATCGTCGCCATCGATTCGAGATGATGGTGCGCAATCCGGCCGATGGCGCGGCGGCACGCGTCGCGGTCGATCCATCCCGACGCCGCACAATAGCCCTCCAGACAGACCTCTTCCACATGCGCGAGATTGGCGGCCACCCCAGCGCCCACAATGCCCGTCATCATGCCCTTGTCGCGTCGCCAGAGATTCGGCAGGCCGCTCGCAAGATAGGCCGCGCGGCGCAACGGCAAACGGTTGTGAATCGCATTGAAGAGCCGGTACGTGGGCATGGCGAAACCGGCTTCGACGACCGGCTGCGTCAGGAACGGGAATACCGTGCCGGCCGGCGCCAGCGACGGATACACCTCGATGTCGCGAAGATTGCCGAGCGTGCCGAGAATCTGCGCCCGCTTGCCCGGGCGCAGGCGAAGCGGCCATTGCGCGAGCCACGCCTGTGCGAGCGGTTCCGTGCGCTTGAGCTCGTTATCGCGTGCCGCCGCCGTGAGCAAGCCGTCAGCCTGCGCGGCCAGGGGGTTCGCGTGACGCTGCCGCAACTGTGCGAATGCGCCGCGCATCACCCACCACAGCGGCAAACGTTGCATCACCGCCAGATCGCGCCATGCGCCGAGCGCCCGCCGCCACTGGCCGTCGGCGAAGGCGTCGAGAAACGCGCCGTCGGGTGGCGGGGCGAGGAAGATCGCGTCACCGCCGTGACCGTTCACGAGCCGGTGATCCTGGTACGACGCCAGCCGCTCGCGTACGGCGTCGAGTTGCGCGAGCATGCACAGATGCATCGCGGGACGTGCGAGACGCGGAATCGTCGCGGGCGGAGAAAACGCGCCATGTTCGATATCGAAGCGCTCGAAGGCCATGCGCACATGCCGCGCGACGCTGTGCGCGTGATGCGACTCGTCACTCGAAGGCGATGCCGGATCGCGATGATTCACCGCCGTACAGGTGTCTGCACGGCCAGATTCGGCCAGTGCCAATGCGAGCGACGTGGACTCGACACCGCCAGACAACTCCAGCACCGCGGGCCTGTCTCCGAGACAACGTTCAGCCGAGCGTCGCAGCAATCCGAGCAGCCCGTTGCCCGACGCCACCTCGCCCGCCTCATGCGCCCCCTTATTCGATCGCCACGACGGCCACCACACGACGCGCGTCTTCGGCGCGCCTCGCTCGGGAATCCACAGCGCGTGGCCCAGCGGCAGTCGCTCCACGTCGTGGAGCGCGCACTGCACGCTGCCAACGTCGCCATGAACGAGGAAGGACTTGAGCGCGTTGCTATCGAACGTCGGACTGGCGTCCGTGATCGATACCGGGTCCGACGCGACATGCACCGCCCCGTCCCGGCAGAACCGGTAATACGTCGGGCAATGCCCGCACGGGTCGCAAAGCACGAGCGTTGCGCCGCACCAGCGGTCATGCACGATGATCCGGTAGTGCCCCCAGTAGTGCTCGACGAAGCGCTCCGGCGACTCGATCGCCATGCGGGCCAGTTCAAGTCCCGGCGGTACTTCGTGGCTATCGTCCTTGCGATACACGCGGCCGCTCACGTACCACGCGAGCAGTTCGCTCTGGCCGCTCGTATGTTGGCGGTCTCCACCGCCTTCGGGACGAATGCGGGCGACGGGCTGGCCATCCAGTCCTCGCAGCGCGACAGCGCCTGGAAACGACACGTAACGCTCTGCCGGTCCTGGTCTCAGGCGGGCAAGTTTCATGGCGGGCTCCGTTTGAATTGAGGCGTGACGTCGAAGCCACGCAACGTGGCTCAGGCGGGGGTCTCGAAGATCACGGCCAGTTGTTCGCGACGGCGCGGATCGTCGCCGATCACCCGCCCCTGCGCCTCCGCCCATGCATGGGCATAGAAAGGCTGTCGCTGAACGCCGACGACCAATTGAAGTCGCAGGCCATCCTGCGCACACCACATCGCAAGCGCCGCGTACCACGGCAGACAGGGTGAGCACTGCGGATAGAGCAACGCGGCACGGTGCATTGCGCCGACATACCGCGCATAGTCGCCGGGCAAACCGTAATGCGTCGAGCGAGTCACCTGCGCCGCACGCACCTCCGCGATCACGCCAGCCATGCGTTGGCGACGTGTCGCACGTTGCGCTCGCCAAAGCCAATAGCTCGCACGAAGCACATCGCGCATTCGGGGCGGGCTCGCAAGATCGGCAGGCATCGCTAACCAGGCATCAAACCCCACCCGAGGCGGCATGTCCCGCACGGCATGCCGCGTGTCAGGGACGGTCTGCTCCCCGGGCGCCAGAATGCCTTCCGCGTCGAACATGGCCTGCATCGCGGGCAATGTTTCAAACGGCATCTCGGGGTCGTGCTGCCAGCCGATCAGACGTCGAAGCGCCTGCGAATGCGCGTAGGACAGGTTGAAGTAGCGATCGTGGGAGAGTTTGAGCACCACCATGTGCGCGTCGATACCCGCGACGTGCACATCAGGTGCCAGATGACGGAAAACCGGCGCGTCCGCACACGCGCCGGTTCCGATTCGCATCGAATCTGTCACCTCAGGCATGACCTCCGGTCAACGGCGGCAGCGTCGGAATGCAAATCGGCTGGAAGCACAGCGGCAGCACGGTGATGCCTTCTGCGGCGTTGCCAAGAACACCGCGCGTGGCATGAGTGGCATCCACCGAGGCGAGTGCGTCGAGTTCGGTCACTTCCTTCATGGTTCCCATTGCCTTACTCATTTAGGACTCCTTTTTGAGTGAAAACGAACGGTATCGTCCGCGTCTTCATCATAGGAAATGAGAGCCGGTCCATTGATGGGAATTTTCCGAAGCGAGTGTGAAGCCAGTCCAGAGACGTGAGGGGCGTCGGCAATCCACAAAGCAAAACGCCCGTGAGGGACATCCTCACGGGCGTTCTGTTTGACTTCGGCGATGACTCCCCGCCGTCGGCGATGCGATGATCGCCTGGCGAACCGGAAGGCTGGCTCTTAGCGCTGTGCCGTCTTGGTGACCTTTGCAGGGGCCTTGGCGGCAGGCTTCGCAGCCGTCTTGGCAACCGTCTTGGCCGGGGCCTTGGCGGGCGCTTTCGACGCTGACTTGGCCGGTGCCGTCTTGCTACTGGCGACAGCGGCCTTGGCCGCGGCGCGGTCGACCACACGGATCATCTTGCCGTTCTTACCACGCACCATACGCGTGCGCGGCGCGTCGTCGTCCTTGGCGGCAGCCGGTGCCGCCGGTTCGGCCGAAGCGGCCATCACGCGCGAGGCATCCTTGACCGGCACGTGCAGCACCAGCAATTGGCCGGACGTGAGCGTATCGCGACGCAGACGGTTCCAGCTCTTGATCTGGGCCACGCTCACGCCGCTGCGCGAGGCAACGGCGGCGAGCGTGTCGTGCTTGCGTGCGCGCACCATGACCTTGCGGGTATCGGGAAGATCCGGCTCCAGCGCCAGCACGGCGTTGCTGGCCACCGACGCGCTGATGTCCTGATCGATGTCGTCCGAGCGCGGCACCAGCAGCGTCGAGCCGGCCTTCAGGCGCATGCGCGGTGCAATGTTGTTGACCGAGCGGATCACCGCAGCGTCGACACCCAACTTGCGCGCGACGTCTTCCGGACGCTCACGCGATGCCGACGTGTACGTCGTCCAGCTCGAGAGCGGCTTGTCGTAGCCCTTCAGTCGGCGCTGGAACACTTCGGCGCTGTCGAACGGCAGGAGAATTTGCGGCTGTGCAGCGCCCAGAATCACCGGCTTGCGGAATGACGGGTTGAGTGCGCGGAACTCGTCGAGCGGCAGATCGGCGAGCTTTGCGGCCAGCGCCACGTCGATATCACGCTTGGTGGTCACGCTGACGAAGTACGGGTGATTCGGAATCTCCGGCAGCTTCACGCTGTAGAGGTCCGGGTGCGCAATGATGTTCTTGATCGCTTGCAGCTTCGGCACGTAATAACGTGTCTCGGTCGGCATACGCAGGCTCAGGTAATCCGTGGGCAGCCCTTGCGCCTGATTGCGATCGATCGCGCGCTGCACGTTGCCCTCGCCCCAGTTATAGGCCGCGAGCGCCAGATGCCAGTCGCCGAACATCGCATAGAGCTTGGAGAGGTAATCGAGCGCGGCGGTCGTCGAGGCGAGCACGTCGCGGCGCTCGTCCTGGAACATGTTCTGCTTGAGGTTGTACGTCTTGCCGGTGCTCGGAATGAACTGCCACATACCGGCGGCCTTGGCCGTCGAGAGCGCCTGCGGGTTGTACGCGCTTTCCACGAACGGCAGCAGCGCCAGCTCCGTCGGCATATGACGACGCTCGAGTTCTTCAACGATGTGGAACAGATACTTGTCCGAGCGCTGGATCATGCGCTCGACGTATTCGGGACGCTGCGCGTACCACTGCGTGCGGTCTTGCGCGAGGTCGGTGTCCAGATCGGGGATGGCGAAACCGTGACGAATACGTGACCAGAGATCGGCGTCGTCGCTGCCGTAGGCCAGATCGTTCAGCGAGTCTTTATCGAGATCGATCGTCTGATCGCTGGAGACTCGTTGCTTGCCTTTGGCAGTCGACGCGAGAGGTGATTTGCTCTGCGCTTCGGGGGTGGAATTCGACGCACCTGTGGTCGGCGCTGTGCTGGCGCAAGCCGCTAGAAGCAGCGTCAGTAGCAAGCTAACGATAAGTCGCATTGATCGGGCTCGAATTGGGTGACATCTTCATGAAATTGGCAAGGATGGTAAGGAAACCCTTCGGATGCGTCAACCTTTCTGCCTAATTTTTTTGCAGAATTTACGCCCAAACGCCTCAAAATTAGGGGTTATCCCTGAGTTCGGTTTCATGTGGTGTGGCCGAAGCGACACACCTTAGTTGCGTATACGATGCCATCGAAATGACGCCGAAACTTCACATCCGGGGCGATTTGGCAAGGCGGAGCAGGCGTGTCCCAACCTGTCAACGCCCGCTTTGTGGCAGAGGTCATGACGCGTCACACTATTGACAGCATGACGCGCTCACGATTAGCGGAAGGTGTCTTTCCAGCCTCGTATGGTCGCGAATACCGCCTCGCGGGAAAGCGACGGGCGTTCGGCATGCGCTTGGGCGGCAGCGATGACCGCCGGAGCGTCGCTGCGCAGGAAGGGGTTGGTCGCCCGCTCCTGGGCGAGCGTGGTGGGCAGGGTCGGACGCCCGGCAGCGCGAAGCGCCGTGGCCTCCTGCTGCCACGCGGCGAGTGCCGCGTTGTTCGGATCGACCGCCAGCGCGAAGCGAATGTTCGAGAGGGTGTACTCGTGCGCGCAATGCACGAGCGTGGCGGGTGGCAGCGCGGCCAGCGAATCGAGTGACGCGAGCATCTGTGCAGGCGTGCCTTCGAACAGGCGACCGCAACCGCATGAGAACAGCGTGTCGCCGCAGAAGAGATGCGGCGCGCCTGCCGCACCGGCACCGAGGAAGTAAGCGATATGTCCCGACGTGTGGCCGGGCACGTCGATCACTTCCAGCGTCATGGCCGGGGCTGCAATATGGACCGTCTCGCCGCCGTTGTGCGGGTGGTCGACACACGCGATCGCTTCGTGGGCCGGGCCGTGCACCGGCACGTTGAAATGCGCCAGCAGCGTGTCGACGCCGCCGATGTGGTCGGCATGCTTGTGGGTGATGAGAATGGCGCGCAGGGTGAGGTGGCGCGCTTCGAGATAGGCGAGTACCGGTGCGGCGTCGCCCGGATCGACGACCACGGCATCTTCACCGTTATCGATGACCCAGAGATAATTATCCTGAAACGCGGGGACGGGAAAGACGGTCAGTGTACCGGTCGACTGCTTACTCGCCGCATCTGCGTGCGCATCCATATATACTCGCCACCATGTCAGAACGTCCAATTATAGACTGGCCTGTTTGGCTCGTCTCACCGCCAGGCCGCTACGCGCTCGCATGGGAACAGGCCCTCTTCGATCAATGGGTCGGGGATCTGTTCGGCTATCACGCGCTGCAACTCGGCCGTCCCGAGTTGGATACGCTGCGCGAAAACCGCATGCCTTACCGCGGGCTCATTCTTCCCGCCGCACGCGGCGCCGAAGCCCCTGCGCTCATGACCAAGGCCGCAAGCGACACGACCGGCGGCTCGCCGTCATGCGGCACCGGCGCGGCTGTCATGGTCGCGCGCGACATCCTCGTGAGCCGGTTCGACGAGTTGCCCATCGCCACGGCGAGTACGGACCTCGTCGTGCTGCCCCATGTGCTTGAGTTTGCCGAGAATCCTCACGACATCCTGCGTGAGGTCGAGCGCATTCTCGTGCCCGAGGGGCAGGTCATCATTACCGGCTTCAACAATCTGAGCCTGTGGGGCGCGCGCGAGGAGCTGGGCAAACTCGCCGGCGCACCGTTCCTGCCGCCGGGTGCCGATCTCATCACGTTCACGCGTCTGAAAGACTGGCTCAAGCTGCTGTCATTCGACATCGATCGCGGACGCTTCGGCTGTTATCGCCCGCCCCTGCGCGGCGATCACTGGCTGCAACGATTCGAGTTCATGGAACCGGCGGGCGATCGTTGGTGGCCGATCTTCGGTGCGCTCTATGCGGTGCGGGCAGTCAAGCGGGTACGGGGCATGCGCTTGGTCGGCAAAGTCCGCAAGCGTATACTCGCCCTCCAGCCGGCGGCGGCACCGGTGGCCACGCCCAACACCACGCACCGCCAGATGGCCGAAGCGACCGAAGCGTCCGATTGATTGTTTGAGAGATGACCTTGCCGCAAGTTGAGATCTACACCGACGGTGCCTGCAAAGGCAATCCCGGCCCCGGTGGCTGGGGCGCCCTGCTCGTCGCGGGCAAACACCGCAAGGAAATGTTCGGCGGCGAAGCCAATACCACCAACAACCGCATGGAGCTTCTTGCCGTGATTCGCGCGCTCGAAGCCCTGAACAAACCCTGCCACGTGGTGCTTCACACCGACTCGCAGTATGTCCAGAAAGGCATCAGCGAGTGGATTCACGGCTGGAAGGCACGTGGCTGGAAGACGGCCGCCAAAGAGCCGGTGAAAAACGCCGACCTCTGGCAGACGCTCGATGCCGTCTCGCAGAAGCACGAGATCGACTGGCGCTGGGTGAAGGGCCACGCAGGACACGAAGGCAACGAAGCGGCCGATCAACTGGCCAATCGCGGCGTGGAAAGTCTGCGTCGCGCTTAGCGCAACGGCGCCGATCGGCACCGTGTCGCAGACACATGAGCACTATCCGCGCGTTGCGTGAGGGGTTGCGTGAACCGTTACGCCCCTCGGCAAGCCAATTCCGAAAGCACATCAGACTCACCGAACATCATGCGACAACTGATCCTCGATACCGAAACCACCGGCCTGAATGCCAAGACGGGAGACCGTCTGCTGGAAATCGGTTGCGTCGAACTGGTCAATCGCCGCCTGACCGGCAACAACCTGCACTTTTATATCAATCCCGAGCGCGACAGCGATCCGGGCGCATTGGCCGTGCACGGGCTGACCACCGAATTCCTCTCCGACAAACCCAAATTCGCCGAGATCGCTGAAGAGTTGCGTGAGTATTGCCGCGGCGCCGAGATCATCATCCACAACGCGGCGTTCGACCTGGGCTTCCTGGACATGGAGTTCGGCCGCCTTGGCTGGCCTCCGTTCATGCAGCACTGCGCCAGCCTGATCGACACACTGATGCTCGCTCGCGAGATGTTCCCCGGCCGACGCAACTCACTCGATGCGCTCTGCGAACGTCTGGGCGTGAACAATGCGCACCGTACACTGCACGGCGCATTGCTCGACGCGGAACTGCTCGCCGACGTCTATCTCGCGATGACGCGCGGTCAGGAAAGCCTCGTCATCGACACGAACGACGGCGACGAAGGCGAAGCGGGCGTGCATCGCGAGAGGATTTCGCTGAGTCAGTTCAACCTGCCTGTCATTGCCGCGGCGACCGAAGAGATTGCGATGCACGACGATGTACTGAACGGCATCGACAAGGGCATGAAGGGCACGTGCGTGTGGCGCAAGGAACCCGCGCCGCCCGAAGGCGATGCGTCCCCCGCCGCGTAAGTTCGCGCAGCACCGCAGCACGGTCTGAGACTTTGCGAAAAAGTCGCACGAAGGGCTTCCCAAACGCAAAAAACATCCCTATAATCGCTGTCTTTGCTGCTTGCGAGTCATCGCAAGAAACGGCGTGAAGTGATCGAGAGATATCGTCACGGCGGCAGCAAAAAAGAACAAAAGAAAGGTTGCAGGCTTCGGCTAAAACAGTTAAAGTTCTGCTCCTGATTGCGAAACGAAAACTTCAGCAATCAACACTAAGTCATTGATTTAGTTAATGATTTGGGTGGTTAGCTCAGCGGTAGAGCACTGCCTTCACACGGCAGGGGTCACAGGTTCAATCCCTGTACCACCCACCAGATTCGAAGGGCCGACAATGCGTCGGCCCTTTTTGTTTTCGGCGCCTTCAAGCGTATCGCTGCGCTTACGCCAACGACGGGAGCACCCCATGCCCCCATCGCCCTCCTCCCCCTCAGCGCTTAAATCCCGCTGCGCCGGTCGCACGCACATCCAGTTTCGTCAACGAATCAACGACCACCGCATTTCTCCCAGCAGCACCGGTCAGTACACCGGCTGTCGAGGACTTGCAGGACGGATCGGACTAAACGGGGAAACGAGCGTCGGCAGCCGAGCCGCAGCGTTTTCCGAAGCGCACGCACCGCCCGCAAGGAAAGCAGAAAACGTCACTGCAACGCAGTCCCTCGCGCCTGACAAACGCAAAATCGGAGTCTCGCGCGCCCGTCGCGTTCGCTGAATGCTCGCCCTTGGCATCCCACTGCCGCACGACAGTCGATAAATTATTTCTATTAACTAGAGAAACTCATCGACGCCCTCATCCTCCATACCTCCCTCATTACCCGGGCTCACCGAAGCCCCGCCTCACTCTGCGGGGTTTTCCACGAAGTTATGCGGCCCACAGCGTCAGTCTTATATAAGACCCAAGCATTCACATTACGAAAAGGCATTTCAGTTTTGCCCCCGACCCGTGTCACAATCAGGGAAATTTGTCATGGCAGCGGACTGTCACCTCAGTCAGCGGCGTTCCCCCACCTTTCCCTGCTTCTTGAATCCGAGACCAGCGATGAGTACGCAGCAATCCAGCATCATCTACACCCTGACCGACGAAGCACCGCTTCTGGCCACCAGCGCTTTCCTCCCGATCATCCGTACGTTCACGGCACCGGCGGGCGTGTCGGTCGAGACGAGCGACATTTCGGTCGCGGGCCGTATCCTCGGCGAATTCCCCGAATTCCTGACGGAAGAACAGCGCGTGCCGGATAACCTCGCCGAGCTGGGCCGTCTGACGCAAGACCCCAACACGAACATCATCAAGCTGCCGAACATCAGCGCGTCGGTGTTCCAGCTTCAGAGCGCCATCAAGGAACTCCAATCGAAGGGCTACAAGATCCCGGACTATCCGGAAGATCCGAAGACCGACGAAGAAAAAGCCATCCAGAAGCGCTACTCGAAGTGCCTGGGCTCGGCCGTGAACCCGGTGCTGCGCGAAGGCAATTCGGATCGTCGCGCCCCGCTCGCCGTCAAGAACTACGCCAAGAAGCACCCGCACAGCATGGGCGAGTGGAGCATGGCTTCGCGCACGCACGTGGCGCACATGAAGCATGGCGACTTCTACCACGGCGAAAAGTCGATGACCCTCGACCGCGCCCGTGACGTCAAGATGGAACTCGTCACCAAGAGCGGCAAGACGATCGTCCTCAAGCCGAAGGTCTCGCTGCTCGACGGCGAAATCATCGACAGCATGTTCATGAGCAAGAAGGCGCTGTGCGACTTCTACGAAGAACAGATGGAAGACGCGCGCAAGACCGGCGTGATGTTCTCGCTGCACGTGAAGGCCACCATGATGAAGGTCTCGCACCCGATCGTGTTCGGCCACGCCGTGAAGATCTTCTACAAGGAAGCCTTCGAGAAGCACGGCAAGCTGTTCGACGAACTGGGTGTGAACGTCAACAACGGTCTCGTGAACCTGTACGAGAAAATCGAATCGCTGCCCAGCTCGAAGCGCGAAGAGATCATCCGCGATCTGCACGCCTGCCACGAGCACCGTCCGGAACTGGCGATGGTCGACTCGGCCAAGGGCATCTCGAACCTGCACGCACCGAACGACGTTATCGTCGATGCCTCGATGCCGGCCATGATCCGCCTCGGCGGCAAGATGTGGGGCGCCGACGGCCGTCCGAAGGACACAAAGGCCGTGATCCCGGAAAGCACGTTCGCCCGCATCTATCAGGAAATCATCAACTTCTGCAAGACGAACGGCGCATTCGACCCGACCACGATGGGGACGGTGCCGAACGTGGGCCTCATGGCGCAAAAGGCAGAAGAATACGGCTCGCACGACAAGACGTTCGAAATCGCCGAAGACGGCGTGGCGAACATCGTCGACATCGACACGGGCGAAGTGCTGCTCTCGCAAAACGTGGAAGCCGGCGACATCTGGCGTATGTGCCAGGTCAAGGACGCACCGATCCGTGACTGGGTGAAGCTCGCCGTGAACCGCGTGCGCAACTCGGGCATGCCGGCCGTGTTCTGGCTCGACCCGTATCGTCCGCACGAAGCCGAACTGATCAAGAAGGTCGAAAAGTACCTGAAGGATCACGACACCACCGGCCTCGACATCCAGATCATGTCGCAAGTGCGCGCCATGCGTTACACGCTCGAGCGCGTGATCCGCGGTCTGGACACCATCTCGGTGACCGGCAACATTCTGCGCGACTACCTGACCGACCTGTTCCCGATCATGGAACTCGGCACCAGCGCCAAGATGCTGTCGATCGTACCGCTGATGGCGGGTGGCGGCATGTACGAGACGGGCGCCGGCGGCTCGGCACCGAAGCACGTCAAGCAACTGGTGGAAGAAAACCACCTGCGCTGGGACTCGCTGGGTGAATTCCTCGCACTGGCTGTCTCGCTGGAAGACCTGGGCATCAAGACGGGCAACCAACGCGCCAAGATCCTCGCCAAGACGCTGGACGCTGCCACCGGCAAGCTGCTCGACAACAACAAGGGTCCGTCGCCGAAGACCGGTGAGCTGGACAACCGTGGCAGCCAGTTCTATCTGTCCATGTACTGGGCGCAGGAACTGGCCGAGCAAAAGGACGACGCCGAACTGGCCAAGACCTTCGCCCCGCTCGCCAAGCAACTGACCGAGAACGAGAAGACCATCGTGGGCGAACTCGCCGCCGTGCAGGGCAAGCCGACGGACATCGGCGGCTACTACAAGCCGGACTTCGCGAAGCTCGAACAGGTCATGCGTCCGAGCAAGACGTTCAACGCTGCGCTGGAAAGCGTCTTGAAGGCCTAAGGTAGCGAAGATACGCGCCGGGCGGTCTGCGAAGACCGCCCGGTAGCGCGCGGTAGCACCCAATAAAAAAGCTGGCATATGCCAGCTTTTTTATTGGCTTCACGCCAATGAAGCGAGAGCGAACGATGCCGCCCCTCGCCTCATCCGATCAATCCGCGAGCAATACGCAGAGAAATACGCGAAAACTCAGCGATTGACCTGTTCCTTCGATTGCGTGAGTGCGAGCACGGCGCCAAGCGCCAGCGCCGCCGACACGCAGTACATGCCCGCATTGGTGCTTTGCGTCACGTCCTTGAGCCAGCCGATGACGAACGGGCTCACGAAGCCTGCCAGGTTGCCGATCGAGTTGATCATGCCGATCGCGGCGGCCGCCGAACCGCCCACGAGCAGCGCGCTCGGGTAGGTCCAGAACACCGGCATCGTGGCAAGCATGCCCGCCGTACCGACTGAGAGCGCCACCATCGCGAGCGGCACATTGTTGCCCCACACCGTACTCAGGTAAAGGCCGACGGCACCGGCAAACGACACCACGGCGAAGTGCCAGCGGCGCTCACGCGTGCGGTCGGAGCTGCGCGCAACACCGATCATGCTGACCACTGCGCAGGCGTACGGAATGGCGGTGAGCAGACCGACGTCCAGTGCGCTCTTCACGCCGCTGGCCTTGATGAGCGTCGGCAGGTAGAAGCCAATGCCGTAGAGGCCCATCATGCAGCAAAAGTAGATCGCAGCCATCAGCCACACGCGGCCGTTCGCAAACACCGACGCGACCGAATGCTGCGCCTTGCCCGCGCTGTCCTGCGCGATGTTGTGCTCGAGAATCAACTTCTCGTCTTCCGTCAGCCAGGACGCCGCGCGAATGCCATTGGGCAGGTACATCAGCGTGATGACACCGAGAATCACCGACGGAATAGCTTCGATGAAAAACAGCCATTGCCAGGCTTTCCAGCCACCCACGTCGTTGAACGCGGCGAGAATCCAGCCAGAGAGCGGGCCGCCGAACACGCCCGCGACAGGAATGCCGATCATGAAGAGCGCGTTCATCCGGCCACGGCGCTGGGCCGGGAACCAGTAGGTCAGGTACAGCACGATGCCGGGGAAGAAGCCCGCCTCGGCCACACCGAGGAAGAAGCGCACGAGGTAGAACTGCGCAGGCGTCTTCACGAGCAGCGTGGCTGCCGAGAGAACGGCCCACGAGATCATGATGCGGGCGATCCAGCGGCGCGCACCGACCTTGTGCATGATGATGTTGCTCGGCACCTCGAAGAAGAAGTAGCCGATGAAGAAGATGCCGGCGCCCAGACCGTAGACGGTCTCGCTGAACTGAAGGTCGTTCAGCATCTGTAGCTTGGCAAAGCCGACGTTCACGCGGTCAAGATAGGCCGCGACGTAACACAGGAAAAGGAACGGCAACAAACGCCAGGTCGCTTTTGCATAGGCTTGCGCCTCGATCGCGCGCGTCTGCGCGTTGGGTTTGACACCGCTAGCGATAGTACTCATGGTCTCCACTTTGAAGCTTGGCTGCTCATTGAGGCTCAGGCAGCCTGAATCATGACTGCAACGCTGCCTCCGGACCACTCGCACCGATCACGCCGCCTTATCTACCCGAGCGCTCTGAAAGACCTCACGGTTCTCGCTGTACAAGAACCGATCACGCGGAGTCCGGAAGCATTGTCTCCGGACGTCGCCCCCGGCGGATGGGCCGTTGCGCGACGTTTCTCACCCTGCCATCCCCTTTCGTCAACGGGAGGCCGACGGGATTGTAAACCATAGGACACCGGTCGATTTCAAACGCTGACTCGGTCATTGGTCACATTCCGAAATTGCAATCGAAGGGAACGTCGGAATGTCGCATTGACACGACGCGACGCGTGGCCTGACACGATGAGACATAACGCGCGACGCGAACGTCGCAATGCCGCACGAGGCGGCGCAATCGGCGACTGACATGCGTATCGCCATAGGGCGGCGTCTGAAAAACGATCGAAAATTCGTTGCGCAGCCCCCTGACAGGCGAGCGGCTTAGCGCGTAATCTTGATGTTTTCGGGTCGCATCAAGCGGTGCATGGCGCTGCCTGTCGTGAGGTCGACGACACGCCGCGCGAGACCTGCCATCGAGACATTTTCCGAATCGCGAATCGCCATGACGTCACACGCTCCGCTCTCCCTTCCCGCTCCGGCGACAGTCTCGCTGGTCAGTGTCTTTCCGGCGGCAGAAAACGGGGGCAATCCGGCGCCCATCGTGCTCGATGCGGATGCCATGAGCGCAGACGACATGCGTGCCGTGGCCGCGCACTACGGCCACGAAAGTGCTTTCGTGATGACCCCGGCCCATGCGGGTAACGCCTGGCGTTTTCGTTTCTTCGTGCCGAATCACGAGATGGAGATGTGCGGCCACGCGACGCTGGGCGCGTTGTGGGTGTTGCGTCGTGCCGGACGATGGGACGGCAGCCCCGTCACCATCGAAACGCTCAGCGGACCCGTCGAAGGCCGGCTCGCGGCCGATGGCGAACATATCGAAGTGAGTCAGCCGTCGGGGCGCACCGAGCCGATCATCGACGCCAGCGCCATCGCGGCCATTTGCGCTGCGTTGCGCATCTCACCGGACGACATCGCCCTCGAAGGCATTTGCAACGCCGCGACCAGCCGCGTGAAGACGCTGGTGCCGTTGCGCAGCGTCGAGCAGTTGCAGGCGTTGACGCCCGACTTCACGGTCATGCTCGCCACCTGCGACGCCATCGGGTCCACGGGCCTGTACCCCTGTGCCCGCGAAGACGTTGGCGACGGACGTGCACTGCCGGTGTTGCAAGCGCGTCAGTTCCCGCGCTCGTCCGGCTATCCGGAAGATGCGGCAACCGGCATTGCGGCGGCCGCCCTGCTCTATGGCGCACGCCGTTACGGCTGGCTGGCGCCCGGCGAGCGCGGTGTCGTCGTGCGTCAGGGCGTGGCGATGGGTCATCCCTCGGCCATCACCGTGACGCTGCGCGATCCGCTCGACGCTGCCGTCGGCTGCTGGATCAGCGGTGACGTGCACGCAATGTGACGACCACCATCACGCCGAGCACCGCCGCCACCGCGCCGCACAGGAACACTGCGCGATAGCCGAAAGGATTGGCTACCGCCCCGGCAAGCGGGCCGGTCAGCAGAATGGCGACGTCCTGAAACGCGGCATACGTGCCCAGACTCGTGCCGCGGCTTGCGGCCGGTGCACGCTTGACCACTTCGATCCCAAGCGACGGAAAGATCAGCGACGCCCCTGCGCCGGCCAACGCCGTACCGAGCAACGCCAGCCATGCGACCGGCGCTTGCCAGACGAGCAGCAGTCCGATCGCTTCGACCGCCAGCGAGACTTGTGCAACGCGCAGATTGCCGAAGCGTTCGGGCCAGCGTCCGCCGATCAGGCGCATCAACACGAACGCCAGACCGAATGCCGAGAGTGCGATAGCCGCGCCCGACCAGCGCGAGGCGTCGAAGTACAGCACCACGAACGCGCCGATCACGGCGAATCCCACGCCTTGCAGCGCCAGCGCAAGCCCCGGCAGGAACACGATGCGCAGCACCTGCGAATACGGCAGCGCGCCGCCGGCGTGATGCACGGGGGCGACGCCAGGAATGCGCGAGATGACCGCCCAGCCGGCCAGCGGCAGCAAGCCGATGGCGATGGCAACGCCTGCGAGCGTCGCGCTGCCGTAGAGCGCCAGTCCCAGCGGTGCGCCGACGGCGAAGCCGCCGAACACGGCAGCGCCGGTCCACGACATCACGCGGCCTGATTGCGCAGCGCCCAGGCTACCGATGGCCCACGTCAGCGTGCCGGTAATGCAAAGGCTTTCGCCCACGCCGAGCAACAGGCGTGCGATCGTGAGCACACCGAGTCGCGGCGCGGGTGCGAACGTCACCAGGCTGGTCACCAGCAATGCGATACCGGACAGGCCGACGAACACCAACCCGCGAGTCAGCGCGACGCGCGCACCGCGCTGGTCGGCGGTACGTCCGGCAAACTTGCGCGTGAGCACGGTCGCGAGCGACTGGATACCCACGGCGAACCCGACAATGACGTTGTGATACCCGAGCGTGTCGTGCACGAACAGCGGCACGACCGAGAGCGACATGCCGATGGTCAGGCAGGCGAGGAAGACGTTGAGTGAGAAACGCACGAGCAACGCCGTAGCGTTGGCAGGCGCGGCGGCCGCGTGGGGGGCCGCTTGCTTGGCTGAATCAGCCGATGCAGTAGAAGACGACGACATGCGAAAAGACTCCAGGGATGCCGGCGGGCGCACAAACGTCAGGTGCGAACCGGCGAACGAACGACCGCGACAGGGGCATCGGTGCCAGCAGGCGGTACAGGCAGATCGGGGGAGAAGGCGCTTGTGGCGCGTAGAAAACCGGGGGGATAGCGCTGAATGGGCAGCCCGGTGTTCACGACGAACGCACGCCCCTCGACCGACGAGCCGGATTGACCGGCCGCTGTCGCGGAGAATGCGTTGGTTCACGTGAACGCTTACGTGGCATCGGCGGAAAACGTCACCGCTTACCAAAAATCAGTTTGCATTCTAGCCACGCCAATTGCGTTACGCAAGATGCGATCTAGCGTTCACATGTTGCGGCGGCGTAGTCCATCGGCTGTCAATCGATCGGGTCGGTGTCCTTCGCGCGGCGGGTGGCCTGCCTTGATGGTTTGCGGCAGCGCCGACGCCGACCGATGCTTTGCGCCCCTTAGCCGTCTGCGCGCAACAGCCCCCAGCACAAGCGGTAAAGCTCGTCTTCGAACTCGGGCGTGCCAAGCAATGGAGAGTCTTCGAGGGCGGCCGAGCGCAGCGTGCCCATGACAGCACGCGTGAGCACGAAGACGGTGGCAGCGGTGGGCGGACGCATCTCGGGCGCGTCGCGCCGCGACATGGCAACGGCGATATGTTCGGCCGCCTCGCGCATGGCCTGCATGATGTTCTCGTGATGATCGAGTTGCCACGCCATCTTGATGAGCGAGCGCTTCACTCGCCCGCCTGCGCCGAACGCTTCGATAAGCACGCGTAGCCGTTCGCGAATCACGCGCTCGGGATCCGCGCCTTCTTCGGCAGCACGGGCGATGCGTTCGTTGAGTTCATCCATGACCCGACGACGTTCGCGCGCAATCATGGCCAGCAGAATCGCCTCTTTGGTCGGGAAGTACTGGTAAAGCGTGCCGATGGAGAAACCAGCCTTGCGGGCGATGCGATTGGTGGTGAGCGCTGCCTCCCCTTCTTCGTCGAGAACCTGAGCAGTGGCTTCGAAAATGGTCTCGACGGTGTGTTGTGCGCGGGCCTGCATCGGCCGCTTTCGCATGGCAGACGGGGCGCTCGGGGTCGTGGGCGGCTTGGGTGAGGACATATCGAAAACCTGAGCAGGAAGCGAGTTGCGGCAAGACGCCTGGAAAATGAATAATGCTCACATTCACGACGAAACTCAAGTGATGGCGACAAAGCAGGTCTTCCGCATTATCGGAAGCCGCGGAATTTTTGAATTCGCCCTTACCGCCGGAGAGGCAAGACATCATGAGCAACGACATTTCCGCCCTGACCGTACGCAAACTGACTGTCGATCTGGCCAGTGGGTTCGAACGCCATTGGCACAGCGGCGATGCGTATCGCACGATGTATTACAACGCGCTGTCGATGAGCTTCCCCGTCGGCGAGCAGTCGTTCATCGACTCGGTTCGCGACACGATGGACCGTCTGCCCGACGATGCCCGCTACGACAAGCTGCGCGCCGACATCGCCCAGTTCATCGGACAGGAAGCAACGCATCGTCACTTGCACAGCCAGTACAACGCTCAACTGACCAAGCAAGGACTGGTCAATCACTGGGAAAACTGGGCGACGACGCGCATTCAGTGGGCACGTCGCCGCAAGCTCTCGCCGATGTATATGCTCGCGGTAACGGCAGCTTACGAGCACTGCACCGCAGTGTTCGGCGATGGCGCACTACGTTACGACCGCTGGCTCGCGAAGGCAGAGCCGAAGATGCGCCTGATGTGGCGCTGGCACGCCGCCGAGGAAACCGAACACAAGGCCGTGGCGTTCGATCTGTATCGCGCACTCGGAGGCAGCGAGCTTCAACGCATCCTCACCTATGTCTACGTGCTGTTCATGTTCGCGCTGGAAAGCCACGCGCAAACAATCAACAACCTTTGGCACGACGGCACGCTCTTCAAACTCCGCACCTGGTGGGGATTCACCACGATGTTCTTCGGACGTGACGGCGTCGTCTGGCGTAGCACCTTGCCAATGCTCAAATACCTCTCGCCCTCGTTTCACCCGAATCGCCATGGCGACCCCAAGCTCGCCGAAAACTGGCTCGAAGCGCATAACGCCAGTTGGCGTGCTGTTCGGTAATTCGTTGGCCTGCCTCTGACGGCTGACCTCCGCTTGACTCAGCGGTCGGCCGCCGGGCCGGTACCCGTTTTCGTCGCTCCACGAAATTCGCTTTGGAAAACGGGTACCGGCCCGACGGCACGAAACACGCCTTCGCATCGTCGCAACCCATCCCCCTTCCCCGCCTCACCTCCCTCACCACCCCCATCGTCACGACGACACCCGCCCTTCAAGCGCCAAGGGTCTCGCCGCCCGTCCCCACGTGCTTCGCAACTGCTGGGGCCCGAGCGACGAGACCCTCGACACCCCATCAGTACCTCCACCTCCCAGTCCACACACTCCGCGGCTACCGACAACGCTGCAACACCCTCCGTGACCCAGGAGCATCGCGCATTTCACGACGGCACCCTCGACTACCAGTCCGCTAACTCCGTAGCTGCCGACGACGTTGCCACACCGTTGGTGGTATCGGCGCATCCGTATTTCACGGCAACGCTTGCAAACAGGGCGTGGGAGGTGCTTGGGGGATGACGAGGCGCTCGACGATCGGGCCCCAGCAGTTGCGAAGCACGTGGGGACGATCGGCGAGAGCCTGGGCGCATGAGTCGAGGGTGTCGTCGTGACGGTAAGGCGGGCGGTCGTGGGGGCGTGCGTATTGGGGGAGGTTGCGTCGGAGCGGTGGCATGGAGATGGCCGTCGGCGGGGTCCCCGTTTTCCAAAGCGAATTTCGTGGAGCGACGAAAACGGGGACCCCGGCGACGGCAGACCACAGCGGCATGCAAGGGGTAAAGCGCCGGTGTTAACCCGAAAATTGTGCCGTCGACAACGGAATACCGAGTATCAAAGCCACGTGATATGTCACGTGAGGCATCTTGATAATAATGATCACGCCTCAATGCAGCACCGATACCCGCGCGAAGCGAAGTCAGTGTGTCAATGACTCAGGCGTGCCCCCTTGCACTCTTCGGTGGAAAAGAGAAGTTCAGAGGCACGCACAAACTAAAACGAGACGGAGACACATTCATGAGCAAGGCAGCAGGTTGGCTGCGGGGCGCGCTCGCCCTCGCAGTCTGCGGCGCGGCGGGCGTCGCCCACGCACAATCCAACGTATCGCTCTACGGTCAGGTCGACGCCTGGGTCGGGGCCGCCAAGGCACCCGGTGGCGAACGCGCGTGGACACAAGGCGGTGGCGGGATGTCCACGTCCTACTGGGGCATGAAGGGCTCGGAGGACCTTGGCGACGGCCTCAAGGCGATCTTCACCCTGGAAGACTTTTTCCTGCCGCAGAACGGACGTTACGGGCGTTTCACCGGCGACAGCTTCTTCTCGCGCAATGCCTACGTCGGACTGCAATCGAACTCGCTCGGCACGGTCACGATGGGGCGTCTCACTACGTCCTATTTTGTCTCGACGATTCTGTTCAACCCGTTCGTCGACTCCTACACGTTCAGCCCGATGGTCTATCACACGTTCCTCGGCCTCGCGGGCCAGGGCATCGTCGGTGATTCGGGCTGGAACAACGCAGTGATGTATGCCACCCCCGACTACAAGGGGCTGGGCGCCAGCCTCTCGTACGCCTTTGGCAACAAGGCCGGTGAGATGGGCCAGAACAAGTGGAGCGCCGCCGCAATGTATTTCCACGGCCCGCTCGCCGCCACTCTCGCCTATCAGCAGGTGAAGTTCGACTCGACACCCGACGATCAGGCCGGCATCACTGGCTTTCGCAATCAGCAAGCCCTGCAAGCCGGTCTGACGTACGACTTTCAGGTGGTCAAGCTCTACGGCCAGTATCAGTACATCAAGAACACCATCACCGGCGGCAATCTGACGTCGAACGGGGGGCAGTTGGGCGTGTCGGTGCCGCTCGGCGCAGGCAGCGTGATGGCTTCGTTCGCCTACACGAAGAATTCAGGCATGAATGACACGAGCCGAAACACCTGGGCCGTTGGCTACGATTACAACCTCTCGAAGCGCACGGATCTCTACGTGGCCTATTTGAACGACAAGGTTTCCGGCCTCGAAGCCGGGAATACTTTCGGGATGGGCATGCGCACCAAGTTCTGACAAACTCGGCCGCACGGGGTCTCGCGCAGTACAATGCGCGCGCCCCCGCCGCACACGGACAACGGCATAACAAAGTCACAAGGAGAGCACGTTGCTGACCAAATTCTTCAAACTCCAGGAGCATGGCTCCAATGTACGGACAGAAATGGTGGCAGGTCTCACGACCTTCCTGACCATGTCCTACATCATTTTCGTCAACCCCAATATCCTCGGCACGACCGGCATGGACAAGAGCGCCGTGTTCGTGGCGACCTGTCTTGCCGCCGCCATCGGCTCGATAGTGATGGCGTTCGTCGCCAACTACCCGATCGGTATGGCGCCAGGCATGGGGCTGAACGCGTTCTTCGCCTTCACGGTCGTCGGCGCAATGGGCTACACGTGGCAGCAGGCACTGGGGGCGGTGTTCATCTCCGGATGTCTGTTCATCATCCTGACGGTCACGGGCATACGCTCCTGGCTGATTGCCGGGGTACCCAAATCGTTGCGATGTGCGATCGCTGCCGGTATCGGGCTGTTCCTCGCCATCATCGCGCTCGGTAACGCCGGTGTCGTCGTGGCCAACCCGGCAACGAAAATCGGTCTGGGCGACCTCCACTCGCCGCAAGCCCTGCTCGCCATCTTCGGCTTCTTCCTGATTGCCGTACTCGACGCCCTGCGCGTGCGTGGCGCCATCCTGATCGGCATTCTGGTGGTCACGGTGCTCTCGATGGTGCTGGGCCTGAATCAGTTCCAGGGCGTGTTCGCCATGCCGCCGAGCCTCGCCCCGACGTTCCTCCAACTCGACATCCCGGGCGCGCTGCACGCAGGCTTCGTTCACGTGATTCTCGCGTTCGTGCTGGTGGAAGTGTTCGACGCCACCGGCACGCTGATGGGCGTGGCAAAACGCGCCGGTCTGCTCGAAGGCACGCAATACAAGGGCCTCGGACGCGCACTCTTCGCCGATTCGATCGCGATCTTCATCGGCTCGCTGCTGGGCACGAGCAGCACGACGGCCTACGTGGAAAGCGCCTCCGGCGTTCAAGCCGGCGGCCGCACCGGCCTCACCGCGCTCACGATCGCCGTGCTCTTCATCCTCGCACTGTTCATCGCGCCGCTCGCCGGTTCGGTCCCCGCCTACGCAGCCGCCCCGGCGCTGCTGTACGTCGCCGGTCTGATGCTGCGCGAACTGCTCGACGTGGAGTGGGACGACGTCACGGAAGCCACCCCGGCCGCATTGACCGCACTGGCCATGCCGTTCACGTACTCGATCGCCACGGGTCTGGCATTCGGCTTTATCTCGTACGCCGTGCTCAAGCTGTTCACGGGCCGCGCGAAGGAAGTGCACCCCGCCGCCTGGGTGATCGCCGTCCTGTTCGTGCTGAAGTACGTGTTCTTCCCGGGCTGATCGTTTCGACCTCCCGATGACAAAACAGCCCGCCGGAGCATTCCCCGGCGGGCTGTTTCGTTTGTTGAGGCGCTTACGTCGCAGTGTGGCAGTGGCGATACCTTTTGCCCTGCGCTGCACTCAGACCCTTGCGGCCGAGATCAACGCAGCCAGCCCCGCACGATGCTCACCCTTGGCATCGAAGTTCTCCGGCGACAGCCATTGCTCGAACCCGCGGCTGATGGCCGGCCACTCGCCATCGGTGATCGAGAACCACGCAGTGTCGCGACTGCGCCCCCGGTAGACGATCGCCTGACGGAAGATGCCCTCGAACGTGAAACCATAGCGCGCCGCCGCTCGGCGCGACGGCGCATTGAGGGCGTCGCACTTCCATTCGTATCGACGATAACCCAACTCGTCGAACGCACGACGCATCAACAAGTACTGCGCCTCCGTCCCCGCGCGCGTACGCTTGAGCAACGGCGAATACGCCACATGCCCCACCTCGATCACACCGTTGGCCGCGTCAATGCGCATGAGCGCCAACGTTCCCACCGCCCTGCCCGTCTCCCGATCGATGATCGCGTGATGCAACGGGTCCGTGGACGCCGCCAGCTTGGTCGCGTAAGCATAGTAGCTGTCGAAGTCCGGGAACGGACCCCCACTCATGTACGTCCAGTCGCGCCCATCCGCTGCACTCGCGTATGCCTCGTACAAATCCTTCGCATGACGCTCCACGTCAATCGGCTCGACCCGACAGTAACGGCCCTCCATCGGCGTGCGCGACGGCTGAGCACGCGGCGTCCAATCGGGCAAGGGCGGGCCAATCGGCTGGTCGTACTCGTTGAAGTTCGGTGCGTCGGTCATGTGCTGGTTTCTCCAGAAAGCGTGTTGACATTCTGCTCATGACGCTCAAAGTAGCGCTCCAGTGGTACGATTAAAAGCACCACTCTTGATGAATCTCATGGTGCCAGGAATGCTGCCAAACCCGATGCAAGCCAGACCGGAGCCCCATCCCGCCACTCAGACATTGACCCAACTTGCAGCGGGACGGGGCTCCGGTCCTGCCTCATCCGCACCCGGTCATTCCTGAACACCCTCTTTCCCCTCTCCCTGCCCTTCATCATGGCCGCCGCCCCGAAAACCTCTCTCGCTGCCCACGATCACTCGCCGGAGAACGTCGCCGCACTCTTCGACAGCCCGCTCTCCCTCGGGCCCGGCCGCGCAACCTCACTCCAGAAACAACTGCTCTCACGCCTCAAACGCGCCATCCTCGAAGGTCGCCTGCCCGCCGGTGCCCGACTCCCCGCCTCACGCACCCTCGCCGAAGACCTCGCCGTCTCCCGTAACACCGTCTCCATCGTCTACGATCAACTCGCCGCCGAAGGCTTCATCGTCCCCCACCGACTCGGTACCCGCGTCGCCCAACTCTCCCTCGACCCGCACTTCGCCGCCGAAGCCGCCAAACGAAAGGCCGACGCACTGATAACGCCCCCGGCACCCAACGATCCGCCCGCTACCCCCATTACCCCCGCCGCCTCCCGACGCCTCCAACGCCTGCCCGCCACCCGGCACGCCGCGCGCGCCGACGAGACACCACTCCCGTTTACACCCGGGGTGCCCGCGCTCACACGCTTTCCCGCCAGCACCTGGCGACGCACGCTCGAGCGCGTCATGCGTGAAGCCCAACCCCGCCAATACCACTACGGCGACCCGCTCGGTGAACCCGCGCTGCGCGAAGCCATCGCCGAGCACCTCCGCATCTCACGCGGCGTGCGCTGCGAGGCCTCCCAAGTCGTTATCACGGAAGGCGCGCACGAGGCGCTGATTCTCTGTGTCCGCTTGCTGACCGATCCGGGCGATACCGTCTGGATGGAAGATCCCGGCTATCGCGGCGCCAAGGCCGCGTTCCATGCCAGCGATGTTCGCCTGCAAGCGCTGCGTGTCGATGAGGAAGGGATCGTGATTCCGGAAGGTCTGTGGGAAAAGGCGCCGCCACGGCTGGTGTATGTCACCCCCTCGCACCAATACCCGCTTGGCAGTGTGCTGTCCGCCTCGCGCCGCCTGGACCTGATCGCCAACGCTCGGCAACACGGCACCTGGATTCTGGAAGACGACTACGACAGCGAGTTTCGCCATCAAGGCGAACCCATCGCCGCCATGCAAGGCATGGTGCCGGATAGCCCCGTGGTCTACGTCGGCACATTCAGCAAGACGATGTTTCCCGCACTGCGCCTCGGCTTCCTGATTCTGCCCGCAACACTCGCCACCCAAGCCCGCGATGCCCTCGACGAACTGCTGCGCGGCGGTCATCGCTTCGAGCAACTCGCACTGGCTGATTTCATCCGGAGTGGGCAATTTGCGCGGCATCTCGGCCGCATGCGACGTCTGTATCGGGAACGCCAGACAGCATTGCGTGACGCGCTGGCCACGTATTTCGACCCGGCCTATGCGGTGATCGGTGAGCGCTGCGGCCTGCACCTGACAGTGCGGCTCGATCCCGAATTCCCCGATAAGGCCATCGTGGCCGCTGCACAGCGCGAAGGCATCGGCCCCCGGGCCCTGTCGAGCTTTGCACTCGACCCGCAGCCTACGGATAACGGCCTCGTGATCGGCTACGGAGATACGGACGCTGCGCGTATCCCCGGTCTGATCAAGCGGCTGGCCGCCATCGTGGCGGCGCAAAAGTCGGCGGCAAGCTAAAGACGCCGCCGCACGGTATTACGCGGTCTGTGCGACTTTCTTCTCGGCTTCGCGCGCCTGCGCATTGCGCGCCATCCACAACGTCAGTAACACGGCCGCGATGGCTGCGATGGCCGCACACAGGTAAACCTCGGCATACCCGTACGCCCCCACGATCAGGCCCGCGACCGGTCCCGTCACGCCAAGCGCAACGTCGAGGAAGACGGAGTACGCGCCCAACGCCGCTCCCCGGTTCTGTGCCGGCACCAGATTGACGGCTGCCACACCCAGCGACGGGAACACCAGCGAGAAGCCAGCCCCCGCGAGCGCCGCGCCCAACAACGCCGTGAAGGCAGTCGGCGCAATACCGAGCACGATCAGGCCGAACGCTTCGAGCGCGAAAGACACCATGGCAACACGGTAGCCGCCGAAGCGTGCGATGCTGCTGCCAAGCACCAGCCGCACGCCCATGAAGCACAAGCCGAACGCGGTCAGCGCAAGCGCTGCGTTGTTCCAGTGATGGCTTGCGTAGTAAAGGGTGATGAACGTCGAAATGGCGCCAAAGCCGATGGAGCCCAGCGCCAGACCCATGCCGAACGGCAACACGCGCCCCAGCACCGCACGGAACGCCAGGCGCTCGCCGTGGATGACAGGCGTCGCTCGCTTCATGCGCGCCAACACCAACCCCACGATGCCCGACAGCGCAATCGCACCGCCCAGCGCCTCGATGCCATACGCGCTATCGAGCGCGACACCCAACGGCGCGCCCAGCGCCAACGCGCCATACGTCGCAACGCCATTCCACGAGATGACCCGCGCGGTGTGCGACGGCCCCACCTGACCGATACCCCACATAATCGCGCCCGTCGACACCCAGCTCTCGCCGAAACCCAGCACGAGACGCCCGAGAATCAGCGTGAGAAGCGACAGCCACGCCACGCCGGAGAACACACCGGCCAACGCCACGAGCAACCCGGATGCGCCACAGGCCACCAGCCCGCACAGCACGGTGCGCTTCGGCCCCCAGGCGTCGGCGGTACGCCCCGCGTACGGACGCGAGAGCAACGTCGCCAGATACTGGACACTGATGGCCAACCCCGCAACGACCGAGCTGTAAGCCAGATCCACGTGCACGAACGACGGCAGCACCGCGAGCGGCAAACCGATCGTCAGATAGCAGAGGAACGTGAAGAACACGGTGGAGACGATCTGCAACGTCGTGGCGAACTGGCCGTTCGCAGGGCGGGTGTCGTTGGGCATTGCGCAGGGAATCAGGAATCGACGAAACCCCAGGACGCGCCAACCCGCGCGACGGGCAAGCATTCGCGCGGGTCAACTCAATCCTAGGGTTTTCCCGGATGATACGCCGTTTCGCATCTTTTGTGTAAACGCTTAAAAAATGTCACGACCCGGATTTCCGGCGACCGATTGCCCGCGCGCGCCGCGTTTCGCCCGACAAGTCTCAGCGCCCGACCTCCGCCAACGCCTTCAGGCTCACCGAGAGCATGGCGAGATCGGCACTGCCCACTGCCACCTGATCAGCGAGTACACGGTGATAACGCGTCAACGCCTCGGCATGCGCGCGCTGCCACCCGGCGACAAGCTTGGCTGCGGGACTTTGCTCAGCGGCGTCAATGGCGTGGCCATCTGCATCGCCCCGCCCACCACCACTGCCCTCATCACCATCGCCACCATCGCCCCCCTCCAGCACGCTTGCCGTCAAACGCCGCCGCAACACCGACAACTCTTCGAGCAACGTGGCGCGCGCGAGCCGCTGCCAGTGCGTCTGCATCGGCAAGCCCAGCACACCGGTCTGCAACCAGCCGTAGCCGAGCGGCGCATCGAGCGCGAAATACACCTGCGCGGCAAGCGCCGGCTCGCGCCCGCTGGTGCTGGCCACTTCGGCGATATCGAGCAACGCCACGCGTGCGCCGATACCCGCCGCCGTTTGCGCGAGCGACGACGGCACACCGGCGTCGATCATAGCCTGCGCCTTGATGCGAGCGTCGTCGGCCGCGTCACCGCTGACCAGGGTGTCGAGCGTAGGCAGAATCGGATCGAGCACGCCGCGCAACCGCTCGACGGTCTGCGGCACGTCTGTCAATCGACGACGCAAGAACCACAAGGTCGCCTGCTCGTGCCACTGCGCGATGGCCGCAAAGAGCGACGCCTGCGTCTCGTGAGACACACGCGCGTCAAGCGCATCGACCTCGCGCCAAAGGGCGTCAAGGTCGTAGGCGCCGCGCGCTGCCAGACTCGCCCGCACAACGTCGGCCGGCTCCGCCCCGGTCTCCTCGCTCAACCGGTGTACGAACGTCACGCCGGCCCGATTGACGAGCGCATTGGCGTGCATCGTGGCGAGAATTTCGCGTTTGAGCGGATGACGCAGCATCGCCGCACCGCACCGGCTCGCCAGCGGCGTGGGGAAGTACGACGGCAAGTCCTGCGCAACGAAGTCGGCATCCGGCAAATCGCTCTCGAGCAATACGTCGTAGAGCCACATCTTGCTGTACGCCATGAGCACGGCGCGCTCCGGCGACGTCAGCCCCGCCCCCGCCGCGCGACGCGCGTCGAGCGCCTCGTCGTCAGGCAGGAACTCGATGGCGCGCACGAGCCGCTGCGCTCGCTCCAGATACCGCATGAAGCGCGCATCGCCGTCGAGCGCCGCCGCCGCACGCAACCGTCCCAGCGACAACGCCTGCGTCTGCAAATAGTTGTCGCTCAACACGAGCCTGCCGACCTCTTCGGTCATTTCCGCGAGCAATGTGTTGCGTTGCTTGAGCGTCATCTCCCCATCGGTTACCACCAGACCCAGCAAAATCTTGATGTTGACCTCGTGATCGGAACAGTCGACACCCGCCGAGTTGTCGATGGCATCGGTGTTGATGCGCCCGCCGTGCTGCGCGTACTCGATGCGCCCGAGTTGCGTGAGTCCGAGATTGCCGCCCTCGGCCACGACCTTGCATCGCAGCTCTGCACCGTTCACGCGCAAACCGTCGTTGGCGCGATCGCCCACCTGTGCGTGAGTCTCGGTGCTCGCTTTCACGTACGTACCGATGCCGCCGTTGTAGAGCAGATCGACCGGGGCTTTCAACAGGGCACGCAACAGGTCGGTCGGCGCCATCTCGGTGGCGTCGGTGCCGATTAGTTCGCGCACCTGCGGCGAGAGCGCAATGGCCTTGGCCGTGCGCGGGAACACGCCGCCGCCCTCGGAGATGAGACGCGTGTCGTAATCGGCCCAACTGGAGCGCGGCAGTTGGAACATGCGCTCCCGCTCGGCGAAGGACGTCGCCGCATCGGGTGCCGGGTCGAGGAAGATGTGCCGATGGTCGAACGCCGCTACGAGGCGAATGTGCTTCGAGAGCAACATGCCGTTGCCGAAGACGTCGCCCGACATGTCGCCGATGCCGATCACCGTGAAGTCCTGCGTCTGGGTGTCGACGCCCATCTCGCTGAAGTGACGCTTCACGGACTCCCACGCGCCGCGCGCCGTGATGGCCATCTTCTTGTGGTCGTAGCCGACCGAGCCGCCTGACGCGAAGGCGTCGCCAAGCCAGAAGCCGTACTCCGCCGAAATGGCATTGGCGTAGTCGGAGAACGTGGCCGTGCCCTTGTCCGCCGCCACGACGAGATACGGATCGTCGCCATCGATACGCACGGTTTGCGGCGGTGGCACCAGTTGGCCGTCGACATAGTTGTCGGTCAGATCCAGCAGGCCGCGCAGGAATGTCTGATAACACGCTACGCCCTCGGCCAGATAGGCATCCCGATCGCCGGGCGACGGCGGCTGCTTCACCACGAAGCCGCCCTTCGAGCCGACCGGCACGATGACGGTGTTCTTGACCATCTGCGCCTTCACGAGCCCCAGCACCTCCGTGCGGAAGTCCTCGCGGCGATCCGACCAGCGCAGGCCGCCACGCGCGACGCGTCCGCCGCGCAGATGCACGCCTTCCACGCGCGGCGAATACACCCAGATCTCGAACATCGGCTTCGGGTCGGGTAGCCCCGGCACCTTCGACGGATCGAATTTGAACGACAGGTAAGCCTTTTGCGTTACGCCGTCCTTGCCCGTCTGGAAGTAGTTGGTGCGCAAGGTGGCTTCGAGCACGCCCAGGAATTGGCGAAGAATGCGGTCCTCGTCGAGATTGGGAACGTCTTCGAGCGCGGCGTGAATCTGCGCGCGCAACCGCTCCGCCTGCGACGCACGAGCCTGCTCACTCAAGGCCGGATCGAAGCGTGCGAGGAACAAGCGCACGAGCATGCCTGCAATCGACGGATTCCCGGTCAGCGCGCTCTCGATGTACGCATTGCTGAAGGTTGACCCCACCTGACGGATGTACTTCGCGTACGCCCGAAGAATGCGCACTTCTCGCCACGTCAGCCCGGCCTGCAACACCAGCCGGTTGAGATCGTCGTTCTCCACGTCGCCCGCCCAGATGCGCGCGAAGGCATCTTCAAAGCGGGCGCGGGCGTGCTCCAGATCGACGTCGGCGCCATCCAGACTCGTCATGCCGAAGTCGTGCATCCAGACAACGCCCGTGTCGGCGGGCTCGATCCGGTAGGGACGCTCGTCGTTCACCCGCACGCCAAGGTGTTCGAGCATCGGCAAGCTGCGCGAGAGCGCAATGGGCTCGCCCGCCTGATAGATCTTGAAGCGCAACGTGCCGGAGGGCGCCTCCAGCGGCCGGTAAAGCTGCATGGCGAGCGGTGTGGCACCGGCAGCGCTGGCTGCGCTAGCTGCACTGGCATGAGCGACCGGTGCGGCGTTTAGCAGCGGCTCGATCAGTTCGACGTCGCGCACCGCCACCCGGGCGGCATAATCCTCGCGATACCCGGCCGGGAACGCCTGCATATACCGCCGCAGCGCGCGCGTGCCGCGCTCTTCGCCCAACTGCTCGCGCAATGCGTCGGACAAATCGTCCTGCCAGCGACGGGTGGTCTCGACGATGCGGGCTTCGAGTTCGTTCACATCGACGTCCGGCACATGTCCCGGCTCGGTGCGCACGGTAATGTGAATGCGCGCGAGCATCGACTCGGAGAGCTGCGGCGTGAACTCGACACCGGTGCCGTGATAAGCCGCCTGCAACAGGTTCTGCACACGCACGCGCAGATCCGTGTTGAATTTCTCGCGCGGCACGAACACCAGACACGACACGAAGCGGTCGAAGCGATCACGTCGCACGAACAGGCGCGTGCGCTGACGCTCCTGCAACCGCAGAATCCCCAGCGCGATATCGGCCAGTTGATCGACGTTGATCTGAAAGAGTTCGTCGCGCGGGTATTGTTCGAGGATCGTAGCGAGCGTCTTGGCCAGATGCCCGTTCGGCAGGAAACCGGTGCGCCCGATCACTTCGGCGACTTTGCGTCGCACGAGCGGAATTTCGTCGGCCGGCACCATGTAGACGGTCGACGTGTAGAGCCCAAGGAAACGCCGCTCACCGCACACGCGCCCCTGCGCGTCGAAACGTTTCACGCCCACGTAATCGAGATAACCGGGACGGTGCACGCTCGCCCGCGAATTCGCCTTCGTCAGAAAGATCGGTGCGCTCTCCTGAATGATGCCGATGGCACCGGGCGACAGCCGGGTGGCGTCCGGGGTACTGGCATCGCGGCGAGCCTCGCGCAGCACGCCCAGACCGGTGCCCGCCACGCCTTGCAGGTAATGCTCCCCGTCACGCTCGACCAGCTCGTAGTCGCGATAGCCGAGGAAGGTGAAGTGACGGGCGAGCATCCAGTCCAGAAACGCCTGCGCTTCGTCGATCTCCGCGCGCTCGTGCGGGGTCACGCCCTTTTGCGCGGCGCGCTGCGCGAGCGCTTCGATGGCCGTGTGAGCGGCCGCCTGCATCGCACGCCAGTCTTCGACCGCAGCGCGCACGTCGCCAAGCACGCGTTGCAAACCGTCGGCCAGCGCCTGAATGCGCTCGGGCTCGGAGAATCGGTCGACTTCAACGTGGATATACGATTCAAAACGGCTGCCGTCGGCAGTGGTGTCGCCGCCGCTCTGCACCGTGGCACCGGACTGGCCTGAATGCCCCGACGCTTCGGACTCCCCGGCCGCGCCAGATGCGCCAGCGGCGCTGGCCGTGCCGGACGCCAGCAATGCCCCGACGTTGCTGCCGGCATTCTTCCCGGTATTGGCCGCCGCACGCTCACCCGCAGGCGCTGGCCGCAACAGGCCGCCGCCGGGCGCCACGGCAACGCGCTTGCCCCCCGCGTCGCGCTTGACGCGGTAGACCGGGTGAAACGCGGAATGCAGCGTGAGGCCCTGCCGGTTGATCTCCATCGTCACCGAGTCGACGAGAAACGGCATGTCGTCATTGACGATCTCGATGACGGTGTGGCTGCAATGCCAGCCGTGCTGATCGAGTGTGGGGTTATAGATGCGGATGCGGGGCTCGCCGCAGACGAACTTCTGGCCGAGTTGCCAGTGCGCCATCGCCGCGCCATAAAGATCGGCGACACTGCGCGAGACGACGTCCTCGGCATCGGCCAGACCGTAGTAATGTCGTACGAACGGCACGAACAGCGAGGCCAGCGCCGGCGCACGCTCCCCCGCCATCGTGACGACTTCCGCCATGTGCTGGCGGACTTTCTCTTCCTGATTCACGGGCATGGGCAACCTCAGCTGGAATGGACGAGACATCGACAGGCAGGGCCATGCTACGCCCGGCAGCCCCGGGCTGGCAACGGCGCGAACCCGGACCTGACGACAACGGGCCCGAGCCGACCGGTATAATTGCGCATGAACTCAAAAGCCACTGAATCGCGCAACGACAGCGCCCCCTTCTCGAGCCTGCCGCTCTCGCCTGCCATGCAGGAGAACCTCGCACGGCTCGGTTACGTCGCGATGACGCCCATCCAGCAGGCGTCTTTGCCCGACATCCTCGCCGGACACGACATCATCGCCCAGGCCAAGACCGGCAGCGGCAAGACCGCCGCCTTCTCGCTCGGCGTGCTCCAGCGTGTCGATGCCCGCGATTTCGCCGTGCAGGCCGCAGTCCTGTGCCCCACGCGCGAACTCGCCGAGCAGGTCGCGCAGGAATTGCGACGCATCGCGCGCGCCGAAGACAATATCAAGGTGCTCACACTTTGCGGCGGCTCGCCGCTGCGTCCGCAGGCGGAAAGCCTCGCCCACGGCGCCCACGTGATCGTCGGCACACCGGGCCGCATCATGGATCACCTGGAGCGCGGCACGCTCTCGCTCGCCAACATCAAGACGCTGGTGCTCGATGAAGCCGATCGCATGCTCGACATGGGTTTTTTCGACGACATCGCCACGGTCGCCCGTCAAACGCCCACGTCGCGCCAGACGCTGCTCTTCTCCGCGACCTATCCCGAAGGCATCGGCAAGCTCGCTGCGCGCCTGCTGCGCACGCCGCGCGAGATTCGTCTGGAAGAAAAGCACGACGCGAGCAAGATCCGCCAACGCTTCTACGAAGTGAGCGAGAACGAACGTCTGCACGCCGTGGGCCAACTGCTCGATCATTTCCGTCCGGTCAGCACCATCGCGTTCTGCAACACGCGCGCGCAATGCCGCGATCTGACCGACGTGCTGCGCGCCGAGGGATTTCACGCCCTGATGCTGCACGGCGATCTGGAGCAACGCGAGCGTGATCTGGTGCTGATCCAGTTCGCGAACCGCAGTTGCTCCGTGCTGGTGGCCACCGACGTGGCCGCACGCGGGCTGGACATCGCGCAACTCGAAGCAGTCATCAACGTCGACGTGACGCCCGACCCCGAGGTGTACGTCCACCGCATCGGGCGCACGGGCCGCGCCGATGAGGAAGGCTGGGCATTCAGTCTGGCGAGCATGAACGAGATGGGCCGCGTGGGCAATATCGAAGCCGCGCTGGGTCACGAAGTGCCGTGGCACAAGCTCTCGGAACTCACGCCGTCGGACAGCGCTCACCTGCTGCCGCCGATGGTCACGCTCCAGATGCTCGGCGGCAAGAAGGACAAGATCCGTCCGGGTGACGTGCTCGGCGCGCTCACCGGGGAAGCCGGTTTTGCTGCCACCCAGATCGGCAAGATCAACGTGCTGGAGAACTTCACGTATATTGCCGTGGATCGCGACATCGCCCCGATGGCGGTGCGCAAGCTCTCAGATGGCCGCGTCAAGGGCCGCAAGGTCAAGGTAAGATTCCTGCAGGATTAACGTCCGGCATCATCCGGATCGTCCCCTGAGCGCCCCGCGCGACAAGGAGGCTGCAATGAGGTCACTGCGCACCCTGTGGTTTTCTCCTGTCGCGCGGCTGGCGCGGCGCTCGGCGCTCACCGCGCTGGCCGTCGGCTGGCTCGCAGCGTGCAGCACCAAGGGCGTTGCGCCCAACCCCGCCCTGACCGACGACACCCTCGACGAGTACGCCATCGTCATCGTCGGCCTCGACACGCCGCTGCAAAGCACCTGGGGCCCGTGGAATTACTCGGACTTCTCTCAGACGGTCAACGGCATCGTCGGTGGCAAGGTCACGCGCACGCTGAACACCAATCCCCCCACGCGCGGCTTCGTGGCCATGCGCGTCTCGCCGCTCATGCGCAACGAGCGCTTCGGACCGATGGAATTCACCCCGGCCGACAACAGCTATCGCTTCCGCTATTGCAAGGGGCGCAAGGTGCCGACGGTGCAGGTGCGCCGCGGCGATGTGATCTACGCGGGCACGCTCATGCTCGACAGCCGCGACGGCAAGATCTGGCTACGCACCGAATTCGACATGGCGGGCGCGCGTCGCTTCGTGCAGGCGAACTATCCCTCGCTGGCCGACAAGCTCCAGGCGCAACCGTTTACCTACTTCGAAGTGAAAAGCGAGCCGGGCTGCCGCTGAGCCTGCCCGGCAGACTCAGGCCTCGTCGGCGTCCTCGCCGGGGGTCAGCACGATCTCACGTCCCTCGCACAGCGCCTCGGCCCGCTCGCTGAGCTCGCTCGCAACGTCCGACAGATGCCGCCCAAGCGTGTCCGCCAGCACCGACTCGGGCTGGTGCGCAGGGCGCAGCATCTCGACCGGGAATTCGATGGCCGGGGCCACCCGGTACAGTCGCTGCGTCTGCACATGCGCACTCGCCGCCGTGAACTGATCGAGCAGCGCGTAGCCCAGACCATGCTCGACGAGCGCCGCCGCGAGCGAATACGTCTGCACCATCAATTCGGCGTCCTGCAACAACGCGGTCTGATCCAGACGCTCATTGATGAGGGCGCCAAGCGGCGTGTCGTCGTGCAGCTTGATGAGGTCGCGTCCGGCAAGCGCATCGGCACTGGCCGGCCCGCGACGGGAGAGCTTCGGCCACGACGCGGGCACCGCCAGCACGATATGTCCCTGCGCCACCGGACGACTCACGATACCCGCAGCCATCGGGGGCGCGGACACGATGCCGACGTCGACCGACGACGTGAGGATCGCGGTAATCGTCTCGGTCGTGTGATGCGTAATCAGCTCGAAGACCACGTCTGGATGGGCGCGGCGCATGCGCTCGATGGCGGCAGGCAAGAGACTTTGCGCAAGACTTGGCGTGGCCGCGATGCGCAGATGGCCTACGCCGTGCTGGCGCAGGTTGCGCGACGTGGTGCGCAGCCGTTCCAGATCGCTGAAGATGCGTTCGACATCGGGATAGAGACGGCGCGCTTCGGCCGTCGGCACGAGCCGGCCCTTGATGCGGTCGAACAGCTTGAAACCCAGTTGCTGCTCGGCGTGCTGCAACACGCGCGAGACGACGGGTTGCGATACGTTAAGCAATTGCGCCGCGCCGCTGGCCGAACCGGTCAACACCACTGCGCGAAATATCTCGATATGCCGCAATTTCATGCCCGACGACGTCCCCCTGTTGCGGATACCGGATCAGCCGCAACGCCGACCCTATAGCTAAAAGACATATGCTGCCTCAAATCCGCATAGGTTAGCGAATTTTCTCGCTCTACACTGCGTAGCAAAGGTTGTGCAGAAAGGCCGCTGCGAGGCCCCCCCGTCCTTGCGCCCGGAATATTTTCCGCCTTGCATTCTTCAGCGTTTTTCGTTGTTATTCATCGTCATGCATATTGGAGTCATCGGGGCAGGCATCGTCGGCCTCGCCAGCGCGTATCAGTTGCTTCGCGCAGGCCATGAGGTCACCGTGATCGACGCCGGACGCGGTCCGGGTCTGGGCACAAGTTTCGCCAATGGCGGCCAGTTGAGCTACGGCTATGTGTCGCCGCTCGCCGCCCCCGGCGTACTCTCGCAGTTGCCATCGCTGCTGTTCTCCCGCACCGGGCCGCTACGCATCAAACCGTCGTTCGATCCGGACTTCTGGCGCTGGTCGATCGAATTCGTCAAACATTGCAACGCGCAGGCCAACGCCAGCTCGACGTTGCGCCTGCTCTCGCTCGGCTTGCATAGCCGCGAGGTGATGCTGGAATTTCTGGCGAAGGAGTCGGTGTCGTTCGACTACCGCCTGAGCGGCAAGCTCGTGGTGTATCGCGATGCCGGCAAACTGGCCGCTGCCGAGCGTTCGCTGGAACTGGCCAACGGCCTGGGTTACGCACAAAGGCGTGTGGACGCCGCGACATGCGCCACGCTCGAGCCCGCGCTGGGCAAGATCGCCGGTGAGCTGGCAGGCGGGATTCACACGCCGGGCGAAGGCACCGGCGACTGCCAGTTGCTGTGCAAGGAACTCACGCGCCTGATTGGCGCACACGCCGGCGGCACGCTGCACTTCGAGCGCGAAGTCACCGGGTTCGACGTGCGCGGCGGTACGGTGCAGGCGATCCGCACTCGCACGGGCGACGTGACGGTCGATGCCTGTGTCGTGGCCAACGGTCTGGCCGCCATGCCGCTGCTGCGCACGGTGGGTGAGCCGGTGTCGCTGTATCCGCTCAAGGGGTACAGCCTCACGTATCGCGACGCCCCGGTCGACGCCCGGCCGCAGGTGTCGGTGACGGACGCCGACAACAAGGTCGTCTACGCCAGCCTCGGCGAGCATCTGCGCGTGGCAGGCATTGCCGACCTGGTGGGTTACGACAATCGCATCGCTGCGCACCGCATCGACGCACTGCGCACCCTCTCGGCGGGATTGTTTCCCGCGCTGGGCAGCGCACGAGCCCCGCTGGAGTGGACCGGCATGCGACCGGCCACCCCGCACGGCCGTCCGATCCTCGGGCGCGCAGGCAAGTTGGGCAATCTGTGGCTGAACGTGGGCCACGGCGGATTGGGTTTCACCTTGTCGATGGGCGCGGCGCGCGTGATTGCCGATGCCATCGACGGCAAGCGTCCCGCAGTCGATCTGGCAGGGTTTGCCCGGCTGGCCGGGTAGTCACCGGTCGCCGAACATAGCGGGCCGACCGGGTCGACCGGGCCAACCGGTTCTGACGCCGTCATGACGAGGCGCGGGACGCGGGAAATCAGAGCATCACTCCCACGGGGATCGTCGGGAGCAAGTGTCGGGTTGTATGCGTGTTTTTGGCTTTTGATATTCCAACGGCGCGGACCACCGTGCCATCACTTCCGATAGGACAGAGACCATGAAGAAGCTGTTTGCTCCCCTGCTGCTCGTCAGCGCTGCTGCCGCCCTGTTCGCGCACACCGCGAGCGCACAGGAACTGACGGGCACGCTCAAGAAGATCAAGGACACCGGCGTGATCGCTCTCGGGGTGCGCGAGTCGTCGATTCCCTTCTCGTACACGGACAACGCCGGCAAGACGATCGGCTACTCGCAGGAAATCGCGCTCAAGATCGTCGACGCGGTCAAGAAAGACCTGAACCTGCCGAACCTGAAAGTGACGGAAACGCCGATCACCTCCCAGAACCGTATCGCGCTGATGCAGAACGGCACGATCGATCTGGAGTGCGGCTCGACCACGCACACGTTCGAGCGCGCGAAGCAAGTGGGCTTCTCGCACAACATCTTCCTGTACTCGATCAAGATGATCGCCAAGTCGGGCTCGGGCATCACCGACCTGAACAGCCTGAAGGGCAAGACCGTCGCGACGACCGCCGGCACGACGGCCGACCGCATTCTCTCGGGCAAGAAGGGTGAGATCGGCTTCAACCTGATCCAGACGAAAGAGCACTCGGATGGCTTCCTGACCGTCAAGCAAGGCCGCGCCGTGGCCTTCGTGATGGACGAGCCGCTGCTGTACGGCCAGCGCGCCGCACTGCCGGCCGACGAAGCCAAGGGCTATGAAGTCGTCGGCCCGAACCTCCAGTTCGAAAACTATGCGTGCATGCTGCGCAAAGATGACCCCGCCTTCACCAAGGTCGTGAACACGGTCATCGCCGACATGGAAAAGTCCGGCGAAATGGAAAAGCTTTACAACAAGTGGTTCACGCAACCGGTTCCGCCGAAGAACCAGAACATGAACTACCCGATGACGCCTGAAATGCGCGCCATGTTCAAGGATCCGATCACGAAGGCTTACGACTGATCCTGACGGAACGTGCACGGTGCGGGGGCTACGGTCCCGGCACCGCGCGCGATCCGGTTTTCCGCCGTCTCCCTGATTGCCATCATCATGAACTCGCACACCACGCTCGGCATCCTCGGCGGCATGGGTCCCGCCGCCGGCATCGACCTTTGCCGCAAAATCGTCGATCAACACCCGGCCAACCGCGATCAGGATCACATCCCGTTCATTCTGTACTCGGTCCCCCAGATTCCCGACCGCACCGAAGCGCTGCTGCGCGACGGCGCCTCCCCGCTCGACGGCATGCTCGACGGCGTTCACGCGCTCGAACAATCCGGCGTTGGCTGCATCGCCATTGCCTGCAACACCGCCCACGCCTGGCTCGACGCGCTGCGTCACCGTACCCGGCTGCCGGTGCTCGACGTGGTCGACGCCGTCGCCGGCGAGTTGTCCTCCTGCGTCGCCCCCGGCGCCCCCATCGGCCTGATGGCCACCGAGGGCACGCACCACGCCAATGTCTACCGTCCGCGCCTCGAAGCGCTGGGCTACCGGTTTGTTCAGGCGGCCGAACCACTCGCGCACCAGGCGCTCGTGAACGAAGGCATCCGGCTCACGAAGGCCGGCGACATTCATCGCGGCGGTGACGCGCTCGCCATGGCGATGGAGCAACTGCTCGCTGCCGGCGCGCAACGCGTCATTCTCGGCTGCACGGAGATCCCGGTCGCTCTCGCCACGTGCGAAACCCCGCTCGGCCGCTTCGGCCTGGACGCCTCCGCTGCACTCGCGCGCGCCTGCATCGCGTGGTCGCTCGCTCACGAGAGCCCGGCCCACGCCTGACCCGGGCCGCGCCAGTTATCGCACCAGTTATTGGCAGACATTGCCACGCGTCCTGCGAACGACACGCCACCGCGTGGCAATGGCGCGACGGTGGCGATGTTGCATCGCACGATAAAAATCCAAGATTGCGGCCCCCGCAAGTGCCTCGCGCTTGGGTAGACTGTCGCTCGCGGGAAAATCGCGCCGGGCGGCATATCAGCGTGCCAAAGGTCCGGATGACGGGCGTTTTCGGCGCAATATCGGCCAAACGCCAACGGCCATGCAGGAAAAAATCCCGATTGTCTTGTCAGAAAAAAACCCACAAGGGAAAACCTGTGGAAAGCGGCATGAAACGAGGATTGCAGCCACCAAAATCGCTGGCGTCTTTAGCTATAATGGCCCACAATCCATCGGACACCTGCCGGACCAAGGTCCGGCCATGAGCGCGTTTGCCTTAACGGGGAAGCACATGAGCGGCAGCGCGCTCGACGTGATGCATGCACAGACAACAACAATGAGTTCAGATCGACTCCCAGCCGGTGTGCCTTTGGTCGAGCCTTCGACCATGGCAGCGGCAATCGCCGAGGGTAGCCCCCCGGCGCCAGCGCCGGCATTGTCCCGTGCGCTGGTCGAGCTGACCGGCGGACTCTCGGCGCACGTCGCTGCCGACGGCCGCTTCCTGTTCATTGCCGAAGCCTCCCTGCGTCTGCTCGAGTATTCGCGTGAGTACCTCGACCACGCCACCCTCTTCGAGCTGACCGGCATCGAAGATGTGCCGATGCTGCAAGACGCCTTCTCCGCCGCCCAGACACTCGGTCCCCAGCAGTGCACGGTACGCCTGTTGCGCGGTCTGACCGACCGTATCTGGATTCGTCTGCGCATCGCGCAATACACGCCGCGTATCGCAGGTTCGAACGCCTCGTTTATCGTGCATGGCGAAGACATCACGGCCTTCAAGGAAAACGAAGCGCGCCTGTCCGATCTGGCCGTGCGCGACGCCGTGACCGGGCTGGGCAATCGTCAGTACATCCAGCAATGCATTCTCGAAGCCATTCAACACGCCCGTGAAGGCGGCCCGAACTTCGCCGTCGCCTTGCTCGATCTGGACGGCTTCAAGAAAGTCAACGATTCGCTCGGCCACGATGTGGGCGATCAGCTCCTGCGCGACGCGGGTCAACGTCTGATCGCGCAGATTCGCGAGACCGACATGGCCGCGCGCATGGGCGGCGACGAGTTCGTGCTGATACTGCCGGGCTGCGACAACGAACAGGCGCTCGGCGGGATCATGAAGCGCCTGCTCTCCGCCGTGCAGCAACCGTTCCAGGTCGGCGACCAGTTGCTGCACCTCACGACGAGCATCGGCGTGTCGTTTTTCCCGCAGCATGGCGATTCGCCCGGCTTGCTCATCAAGCACGCCGACGCCGCCATGTACTGCGCCAAGGATCGCGGCCGCAACGGCCTGTTCGTCTACACGGACGATCTGGGCGACCTGCATCGCAAGGCGTTCTCGCTGGAATCGGCCATGTTCGAGGCCATTCACAACGGCGAATTCAGTTTGCACTACCAACCGATCTGCGATCCGATTTCGCTGAACGTCAAAGGTGTGGAAGCGCTCATGCGCTGGCACCCGGCGCTCGGCCCGGTCTCGCCGGCCGAGTTCATTCCGCTGGCCGAAGCCAATGGCCTGATCAACCTGCTGGGCGGCTGGGCATTGCGCGCCGCCTGCATGCAACTCGCGCGCTGGGATCGCACCCGGCTCGACGGGCTGTACATGTCGGTCAACGTCTCGGCGCAGCAATTTCACCATCCGTCGTTCCCCAGCCTCGTCTGGCAAGCGATTGCCGACTCGGGCGTGGAAGGTCAGCGGCTGGTGCTCGAAATTACCGAAAGCGTGCTCATGCGCGACCCGGAGCAGGCCAATCTGGTCCTGCGCGAGTTGCAGACACTGGGCGTGCGTTTCGCCGTCGACGACTTCGGCGCAGGCTACTCGAGCCTGGGATACCTCAAACGTTTCCCGCTCTCTGCGCTCAAAATCGACCGCAGCTTCGTGAAAGACATGCCCACGTCACCGAACGACCGTACGATTGTGACGGCCGTTCTCGGGCTGGCGCGCGAGCTGGGGCTGTCGGCAGTTGCCGAAGGCGTCGAGACGGAAGAACAACGGCAGATGCTGATCGAGCGCGGCTGTCATTCCATCCAGGGCTGGCTGGTGTCGAAAGCCCTGCCTGCGGGAGAACTCGAGGCGGCCTTTGCGAGCGGGCGTCTCAATGTGGATGCCGGCCACTGACCGGACATCCCCGCTACCATGAGCCTTACCAAAGAAAAAACGCTCGAATTACTGTGGCAGCGCATGGCCGAGCGCGGCGACTTTCCGTCGCTGCAACGCTCGGTCACGGGCATCGTGTCTGCCATGCAAAGCGAGAACACGAGCACGGCCGACCTGGCGTCGTC
>Ga0181519_10000297_pt1 | contig 46828 bp, 33 predicted proteins | sample PEATcosm2014_Bin_26_FD_121102 | JGI IMG/M metagenome (GOLD analysis project Ga0181519, IMG submission 121102) | Peatland microbial communities from MTU Mesocosm Facility, Houghton, MI, USA - PEATcosm2014_Bin02_10_metaG | ecosystem: Environmental > Terrestrial > Soil > Wetlands > Peat | place...
CTCGGCCGGTGACGCCTTCCGCCGCATCCGTCAGAAGATCGATTTTCAGGCGGTCGCAACGCGTCTGTACGCGCGCCCGTACGACGTCGATCTCGTCGAGCGCACGCTGCGTGCCTTTGCGGCGACACTGCCCGCCGACGACACCTCACTCGCCGACTATTTTTCGTCGATGATGGCGCGCCTGTCGGCCACGCGTCGCGCACGCACGGGCACACGTGTGAGCGTCGACACCGTCGCGAACATCAAGGGCAAGGAATTCGACCACGTCATCATTCCCTTCATGGAGCGCAACGAGTTCCCGAATCCGCTCGCGCAGATGGAGAGCGAGAAGAACCTGTTCTATGTGGCGCTGACGCGGGCACGCGAATCGTTGTCGCTGATCACGACGCGGGACGAGACGCGGCAGAGCGGGTTCATCGCGCTGCTCGACCTCGCGCATACGACTCTGCGGGCCGACGACGCGCTCGCTCGCAACATGGCAATGCCCGTGGATGCCACACCGGCGCGACGCTATCTTAGCGGCGACACCTATGGCGCGAAAGACCGACTGACCACCCTCGGCGCCACCTACGACCCGGCGCGGCGACAGTGGTACATCACGCCGGAGAAAGACGCGGACGCCTTCTCGCAGTGGCTGTGAACGACGATCACGCGACGCGAGTAGAATCCGCAACGCGCGGTACGCATGGCGGGTGAATGTCGCCGCAAACGCGCCAAACCCGCCGCCAGCCCCGCATTTCGGAAAATTTCGCAGAATTGCGCATCATTTGACGGAACACATTCTCATGAAGACAGTACTCGCACTGACGCTGATGGTCGCCGCGACTTGGGCGCATGCCGAGAGAATCGGCGACGTCAGCACCGCATTCAAGTTGCTGGGCCCGGATCACAAGATCGTAGTGGATGCCTTCGACGATCCGAAGGTGCACGGCGTTACGTGCTATGTGTCGCGCGCGAAGACCGGTGGCGTCAAAGGCATGGTCGGGCTGGCGGAAGACAAGGCGGAAGCGTCGATTGCCTGCCGCCCTGTGGGGCCGATTTCCTTCGGCGGCCCGCTGCCGAAGGAAGAAGAGGTCTTCTCGGAAGGGCTCTCGCCGCTGTTCAAGAAGCTGCGCATCGTGCGAATGGTCGACAAGACACGCAATACGCTCGTCTATCTCACCTACTCTGACAAGCTCATCGACGGCTCCCCTCAGAACAGCGTGACCGCCGTGCCGGTGGATCGGGCCACGCCGATCCCGATGAAGTAAGCAGCGGTTCCTAGGGCTTGCCCGTCGGCTGCGCGGCAGACCTCAGCCGCGCAGCAAGCCGAATCGCTTCAATTTCCGGTAGAGCGTGTTGCGGCTCACACCTAGCTTGCGCGCTGCGGCGCTGACCTGTCCCTGACAGGCGTCGAGCGTCGAGCGCAAGGCCTGACGCTCCGCCGCCTCCAGCGGAGCCTCCATCGGCGGTTCTGCGGCCACCCCCGCCTTCGCCTCACGCACTTCATCCGGCAGGTCGTCCAGCGTGATGACACCGCTCTCGTTGAGCGCCACCAATGTCCGGATGACGCTGCGCATCTGACGCACATTGCCCGGCCACGCATAGGCGCATAGCCGGTCCTGCACGGCTTGCGTCACGGTAATCCGGTCTTGCTCGCAAGCTTGCGTCAGCAGTCGTTGCATCAGATCGATCTTGTCTGCACGCTCACGCAACGGCGGCACGCTGACCTGAAGGCCGCTCAGACGATAGAAGAGATCCTCGCGGAATTGCCTCTCGGCGATGCGCTCGGACAGGTCGCGGTGCGTGGCACTGAGGATGCGAATGTCCAGCGGCACCGGCTCGCCGCCCCCGAGCGGCGACACCATGCGGTCTTCCAGCACACGCAGCAAACGGGTCTGCATGGCGAACGGCATGTCGCCGATCTCGTCGAGAAACAGTGTGCCGCCGTTGGCTTGCCACAGCTTGCCGTTCATCCCCTCTTTGCGCGCACCGGTGAAGCTGCCACCCACGTAACCGAAAAGCTCGCTCTCGATCAGCGACTCGGGAATCGCCGCGCAATTGAGCGCAACGAACGGGCCGCCCGCCCGCGCACTCGCCGTATGCACAGCACGTGCGAAGACTTCCTTGCCGCTGCCGGTCTCGCCACGAATGAGTACCGGCACGTCGTGAGCGAAGACACGGCATGCTCGCGAAAACGCGCGCGCCAGCGCCGGATCGGAAAACGGCTTGACGCAAGTCTGTTGCGCAGGAGTCGGCAGCGGGCTTACCCGGCGCACCGCGCGGAATGGGGCGCGCACCATCGCCAATAACGGCTCGCCCGTATGGGTGCGAATCGGCCAACATGCGCTGGGGGCCGGATGCGCCTGCGCAAGCAGTGCGTCGAGCGTCTGGGCAAACCATTGATCCACCCGCGAGCCCACCATCTCGTCGCGCGTTGCGCCCAGGCGATTCAAGGCGCTTTGATTGACGGCAAGCACGCGTCCGGTGTCGTCGAACGCGATCAGCGCCTGCGCGAAGCCGCCCAGATGATCGGCCTGCTCCTGCAATTGCAGCAGCCATTCGTCGCGATAGTGAAGGAAGAAATACTCGCTCTCCACGAGCTTCGCCGACAGGTTCACCAGCGCGAGGGTATGAAACTGACTTTGCCGGGTGAGGTCCGCGCTGGTCGACGACACATCGATCACTGCCAGCAAATCCCCCTGCGGGGCAAAGACAGGGCTCGCCGTGCAGGTGAGCGACGTGTGCAGCGCACGAAAATGATCGTGCTGGCAGATGATGACCGGTGCCCGCTCGACCGCGCAGGTACCAATGCCGTTCGTGCCTTCGCTCGACTCGCTCCAGTCGGCGCCGGGCCATAACCCTGCGCGATGGAAGTCGTCGCGCCGGCCGTCGTGGAATCGAGAGTCGACGATCACGCCATCGGGGGCCGTGAGCAGCACCGCCTGTTGCGGATTCATCAACTGACGTTGCAGACGTTCGAGCACGGGGATGGAGACATTGCGCAAGCGCTCCATCGCGCTACGCCGTTCGCGCAGTTGTGTCGACTCCAGCACGCGTGGCGCCATGCGCGCCCCGGGATCGAGCGCATGCGTGTCCAGACAGCGACGCCAGGAATTGGCGATGTTCGGGTCCGTCGCGGCCGCACCGGACGGCGTATGACCTTGTACGACATTCAGCACACGGCGCGCGTGCGCGGATTCTGTATTGGCTGGCATTGGTCGTCTCCCCCGTGCCGGATGATCTCGTAGTCGTTCCAGAAGCATGTCCCATGCCGGGGGCGATTGCAATGCGCTATGTCAATCGGGAATCGCAAAGCGATTGCCTGTCACAACGACGAGACAAGAGGTGTCACCACGCGGGACAAACGTGTCACGGATTCGGCACACCCGGGCGCCGTCGCACGCGCGTGAGCCGCATGGATACGGCATCGGCCAAAGGTGGCCCGCGACTTGCTTACTGCCCTGTGTGGCCGAAGCGCCACCGACAAGACAATATCCGGAGACACAATATGCGATACGCCCCACCCGGCACGCCCGGTGCCCTGCTGTCTTTGCAACCGCGTTACGAGAACTACATCGGCGGCAAGTTCGTCCCGCCCGTGGAAGGACGCTACTTCACCAACACGTCGCCCGTCACCGGCGGTGTCATCGGCGAGTTTCCGCGATCGAGCGGCGCGGACATCGAGCTTGCCCTCGACGCGGCGCATGCCGCAGCGCACAAGTGGGGCAAGACGTCGGTCCAGGCGCGCTCGCGCGTGCTGCTGCAAATCGCCGACCGGCTCGAAGCGCAGCTCGAGCGTTTCGCCGTCGCCGAGACGTGGGACAACGGCAAGCCCGTGCGTGAGACGCTCGCCGCCGACCTGCCGCTCGCCATCGATCACTTCCGCTACTTCGCCGGCTGCATCCGCGCGCAGGAAGGCACAGCGGCGGAAATCGACGAGCACACGGCCGCCTATCACTTTCATGAGCCGCTGGGTGTCGTCGGTCAGATCATTCCTTGGAATTTCCCGCTGCTGATGGCCGCGTGGAAGCTGGCCCCGGCGCTGGCCGCCGGCAACTGCGTGGTACTCAAGCCCGCCGAGCAAACGCCGCTCTCGATCACGTTGTTCGCCGAACTGGTCGGCGATCTGCTGCCGCCGGGCGTGCTCAATATCGTTCAGGGTTTCGGCAAGGAAGCCGGTGAAGCGCTGGCGTCGAGCCGGCGCATCGCCAAGATCGCCTTCACCGGGTCGACGCCCGTGGGCGGCCATATCCTGGCGCGCGCGGCGGCCAACCTGATTCCGAGCACGGTCGAGTTGGGCGGCAAGTCGCCAAACCTCTTCTTTGAAGACATCATGCGCGGCGAGCCGGAGTTCGTCGAGAAGGCCGCCGAGGGCCTCGTGATGGGCTTCCTGAATCAGGGCGAGGTCTGCACCTGTCCGTCACGCGCGCTCGTGCAGGAATCGATCTACGAGCCCTTCATGGAAGTGGTGATGGCCCGCGTGGCGCGCATCAAACGCGGCGATCCGCTCGACACGGAGACCGCCATCGGCGCACAGGCGTCACAACAGCAGTTCGACAAGATCCTGACGTATCTCGATATCGCCCGCAAAGAAGGTGCTCAAGTGCTCACGGGCGGGGGTATCGAGGTGCTGGATGGCCCGCTGGCTTCGGGTTTCTACATTCAGCCGACGCTGCTCAAGGGCGAGAACAGCATGCGTGTGTTCCAGGAGGAAATCTTCGGTCCGGTGGTCGGCGTGACCACGTTCCGCGACGAAGCGCACGCGCTGGCGATTGCCAACGACACCGAGTTCGGACTGGGCGCGGGGGTGTGGACACGCGACATCAATCGCGCGTACCGCGTGGGCCGCGGTATTCAGGCCGGACGCGTGTGGACCAACTGCTATCACCTCTATCCCGCACATGCGGCGTTCGGCGGTTACAAAAAGTCCGGCATCGGTCGTGAGACGCACAAGATGATGCTTGACCACTATCAGCAGACGAAGAATCTGCTGGTGAGCTACGACATCAATCCGCTCGGCTTCTTTTGAACGCTGACGCCATTCGCCGCTGACCTTGCCTCAGATCAAAGACGCATCGCACCCTGGGTGCGATGCTGTCTTCAATGCTTGCAAAAAGATGACTCCGGACACCGTCTGCGCGCTCGCGGTTGCGTTTCGTTTGTGCATGCGCGCGTGGTGTGCCCCTCACAGAACAAATAAGGAGCATGACCATGAGCACGACTTTCTTCATCCCCTCGGTCAACATGATGGGCATTGGCAGCCTCGACGAGGCGATCGCCGCCCTGCGTCAATACCATTTCCGCCGCGCATTGATCGTGACCGATGCCGGGCTCGCCAAGGCGGGTGTCGCGGACAAGGTGGCGAAGCTGCTGACCCAGCAGGACATCCAGTCGGTGGTGTTCGACGGCGCCAAGCCGAACCCGACGGTCGGTAACGTGGAAGCCGGGCTTGCCATCCTCAGGCAGAACCAGTGCGACTTCGTGATCTCGCTGGGCGGCGGCTCACCGCATGACTGCGCGAAGGGCATTGCGCTGTGCGCGGCCAACGGCGGGCATATCGCCGATTACGAGGGCGTCGATCGCTCGAAGCAGCCGCAACTGCCGCTCATCGCAATCAACACCACGGCCGGCACCGCCAGCGAAATGACCCGGTTTTGCATCATCACCGACGAGAAGCGTCACGTGAAGATGGCAATCGTCGACCGTAACGTCACGCCGTTGCTCTCGGTCAACGATCCCGCGCTGATGGCGGCGATGCCCAAGGGCCTCACGGCCGCGACCGGGATGGACGCCCTGACACACGCCACGGAGGCGTATGTCTCGACCGCAGCAACGCCGATCACCGACGCCTGCGCGCTCAAGGCCGTCACCCTGATCTCGCAGAACCTGCGTCGCGCGGTGTCGCATGGCGACGATATGACGGCGCGCGAGAACATGGCGTACGCGCAGTTCCTCGCAGGCATGGCGTTCAATAACGCCTCACTCGGGTATGTGCACGCGATGGCGCATCAGCTCGGCGGGTTCTATGACTTGCCGCATGGCGTTTGCAATGCGGTGCTGCTGCCGCACGTGGAAGCGTTCAACGCGAGCGTGAGTGCCGCACGCCTGAAGGATATTGCGCAGGCGATGGGCGAAAAAGTGGACGGCCTGAGCGATGAAGAAGGCGCGAAGGTAGCGATTGCCGCGATCCGTCGACTGTCGAAGGACATCGGCATTCCGGGCGGGCTGGCGGAACTCGGGGCCAAGGTGGAAGACATCCCGACGCTTGCGGCGAACGCCATGCAGGACGCCTGCGGGTTCACCAACCCGCGACGTGCCGAGCAAGCCGAGATCGAGGAGATCTTCCGCCGGGCGTTTTGATGTGAGGCGGGTGTCAGCCAGTCGGCTACGAAGCACTGCCAACTTGTTGACGCCCGACGATGTGTAAAGCGTTGCGCGGGCAAGTCGCCCCGCAACGCTTTTTTACCTCCGGCGTCTGGGGTGATTATTGCTCGGCCAGCACGTTGCCTTGCCGGTCGACCAACGCGACCTTGACGATCTGCGCCTTGACGGCCTTGTTCGACATATCGGCCGTTTGCGTATAACCGTAGACCACCAACGTCGGTGCATTACCGCGCGAGCGCATCGACTCAATGTTGCGGGCGGCGTCCTCATTGCTCACCGCGAGGTAGCGGAAGCCATCGCCGTTGCTGAAGCTCAGGCGGTACTCGCCGTTGTCGTAGAAGTAGCGAAACGCACCGCTGTCCCAGAGCGAGTTGTCCAGCGGGAAACTCTTCTTCTCGAAGTCGTATTTCTGAATCGGGTTGCTCACAGTGATGCGGAAGTAACGCTGCGCCTTGGCCTGCGCAATCGCCTGATCGATCTTCGGCTTGAGTGCGGCCAGCAGATCGTGCTTGCGGAACTCGTCGTTGGTCCCGGCGTAGTCGCGCGACATGCGATTGGCAATCTGGTCGTAGTCGACGGGCATGTCCGCCAGCGCGAGGTAGGCAAACATCAACTGATTACCGCTGTTGTACTCGACATAGCTCGACGCAGGGGTCGCCGGGTCGCCCTTCGGCAGCGCCGCCTGAGCCGCCTGCTGTTGCGCCTGGGCCACCGCGCGCGGCGACGTGGCGTCAGCGAGATTGGCGGGCGCGGGGGTGGCCTGCGCGGCAGGTTTGCCGCTCTGTGCCTTGTCACCGCAAGCGGAAAGGCCGGCGGCGGCCGCCGCAATGGCGGTCATCAGCACGAGGGTTTTGAAGGTCCGTTGCAGCGCGAGCGTGTGGGTGTTCATGATTAGCATCCTTGTCGAGAGGGGTTGGGCTTTCGAGTCGAGCAGGTCGGAAGGGCGGGCAGTGTCAAGAGATAGCGTGCGATCAGCGCTTGGCTGCCATCCAGCCGAGTACGCCGGTCGCCGCGAGATAGAGGCTCACCAGCACAGCGAGGTAACCGCCCAGACCGATCGACACGGCCTTGAGCGCTTCGTGCACCAGTTCACTGGCGAAATCTGCCGCCTGCTTGCCGCCGAACATCGTCGCCGCGCCTTGTGCCTGCGAAATGCCGTCGCTGATATTCATGTAGATGCCGATACCCAGCACCACCATGAAGATGAGCGGCAACAGGTTCGCGAGATGCGCGCGGGGATCGCGCACGAAGTACGGCGCCAGCGGCGCGAGCAACGCGACCACGGCCACCACGCCATAGAGACCCGCGCTGCCGCCGTTCCCGCCCAGAGCGTTGATCATTCCGCCCGGCGCATTGATGAGGCCGAGCATCTTCCACAGCGAGATGCCAACCTTGTAGTTCGACGACACCTGCACCGTCATCGTGTTGAGGAAGAACCATGCGACGGCGAGCAGGCCCATGGCACCGAGCGTGCGCGCACCGAAGCGGGCCACGAGCGCATTGCCGCGCTGTTTGACGGCGGCGAGCGCCTCGTCGGTTGCCTCGCGGGCAAGCTGGCTGTCCGGGACGGCGTGCAAGTGCACCAGTTGGCCAGCATCGTCGAACAGCGCGTCCACGGTCATGTTCACGGCGGGCGCCTGCTCCGAGCGCCACACGCCTTCGAGGGTGAACGTATGCTGACGGCCAGCGATGCTGACAAGGCCGGGGCCGGTGCTCGTGTCGCGCAGAATCTTGCCACGTTGGTTCATCGTTTCTCTCCAGTTCAGGGTGTCGCCACTGCGGCACCTGCGGGTGGGGTCAAGCGCCCGACCGCCTCGACGGCCTGCGCAGTTGCCCGCCGGGCCCATCGGGCATCGCAGCGGATACCCCCTATTCGGAGCGACCCGGCAAAACCGGAAGAGAATTTGATAATTTTTTTGAGCGGCCAAAACAAAGGGGGCCGAAGCCCCCATTGATTGCATGCGCATCGCCGCGCGGCCGACCTGCGTCGAGCGCGGATTCAGCCGTTCGGTCAGTGCGGATCGTCGGCAACCTCACCGTACGAAATCAACCCTGTCGCCTTGATCGCCGCGAGCGCCTTTTCCGCATCGCCGGTCGGCACCGCCAGCCACACCATGCCGTCCTCGTCGGGACCGCGCACGATGTCCAGTTGCAGTTCGCCCAGTGTCTTGCGCAATTGCGCGACGGTCGTGTCGTCGCGGAAAATCACCTGCAACATCGGGACACCGGGCGCCGGCGACACCGGTGCGCCACGCGTGGCGTTCGTAGCGTTCGTGTCCTGATTGGCAGGCACCGACGCCGTATCGGCCAGCCGCATCGTCTGCGTGCCCGCCACGAGCACCAGTGCAGCGATCGACGCGAAGGCCCAGCCGCGAGGCATCGGACGCCCCCACCACTGCCGCAGCCGCTCGCCCAGCGACGGCGCGCCGCGCTCCGGCGCGAGCGTGGGCAAGTCGTCGAACGCCACCAACGGGCGTCGCTCGGCGTAACTCGCATCGATGGCCTCGCGCGTGGCGTCGGCGAAGCGTTGCTCCTGATCGAGCTCGGCCTGCCATTCGGGATGGGCGTCCAGTTGCTGCTTCATCCACGCCGCTTCGGTGTCGTCGAGCTTATGGCAGACGTACAGGAAGGCCAACGCGCGGAAGCGTTCCAGATCATCGTTCGTCATGCGCGCGTCTCCTCTTGATCCACCGACGTACCGTGCTGTTGCGGACTCGTCCAGCCCAGTTTTGCCGCCACACACCGACGCATGCGCTGCGTCGCCTGACGGACCCAGCCGCGCACCTGCTCGGCATTGAGGGTCACGCCCGGCGGCGTCTGATCCTGCAAGCGCACCGTCATGTCGGCGTAGCTCAGATCCTCCTCCAGCGTGAGTTCCATCGCCAGCCGGTAGTTCGGTCCATCGCCCGACGGCAGCGTGTCCAGACAGGCGCGCATGACACGTTCCAGTTGAGCGCCGTAGGCATTGTCTTCGGGTGACGGCAGATCGCACGCCATCTCGTCGGGATCGGTGACGGGCGCGAGCCAGCGGCTGGCGCCGGCGCGCGCGACGTCAGACTCGTGACCGTCGTGAGAGGCTTCGTGAAAGGCTTCGGAAACGGCGCCTTCGTTGGACAAGGCGGTGTTGCGATTGTGCTTGTAGTGCTTGCGCAGGACATCGACTGCACTCTTGTACGTGATGTCCTTGACCCACGTCTTGACCGTGGCACGTGAGGGATCGTAGGTCTCGGCCTTGCGCAGGATGCGCAGCCAGGCGTCCTGCACGGCAGCGGCGGCCAGATCTTCGTTGTAATGGGTCGCCTGCAATGCCTGGCGGTCGAGTACGCGGGCAATGTGATCGTAGAATTTGCGGTGCGCCGCAAGCGCCTCGCGGCTGCGGTCCCCGGCTTTGCCGAATTTGCGCAGCAGGCGCGTCAGCTCTTCGTTGTCGATGTCGTCGCTTTTCATGCGGGCGTGGCGTAGTCCAGCGCGAATTCTACGTGATCCGCGCCGTACCGTCCCCGCCCGATGTCAGTGATTCAACCGGGGCGCCTCACGCGCCGCCTCGGCCGACGTGCGCATCTGCTCGGCAAAGCGGAACAGGGCATGCGACAGCGCGCGCACCGCCCGCGGAAAATGCACGGCCCAATCGGCTTGATCGGCAAGCCACATCTCGACGGCCAGCCACACCTGATCGCCCACGGTGTGAATCTTGATGACCTTGTAGCGGCGGTTGATCTCGTTCATGGCGTGCAGCACGACCGCCCGCTCCTGCGGCGTATCGACGCTCCACACATTGGGCAGCATCAGCTTGGCGAATTCCGGGTCCTCGCGATCGAAGCACAGCGCGTAGTGCATGCCTTCGCGCTTGAAGACGATGTCGCCGTCGTCGTCCAGATGCGCGAGATAGCCCTCGCGCTTGAAGTAATCGAGCAGGGTCGGAATGGCGTGTTGCATGGCAGGCTCCTGAGGATAGGGATAGCCCTGCCGGGAGGACCGGCAGGGTGGCGGCAAAGCGCCGACATTCCCTATTCGCAGCAGGCGGGTGAAACCGGAAGGGTTTTACCTCAATGCAGGCCGGTCGCCTGGGCAACACGGCGGCAGAAGGCGTCGGCATCGCCATCGATGACCGCGCCGCTCGGCAGCTTGCCGGTGCGAGCGTGCGCCCGGCCGATGGCGTCGGCGAGCGCCGCGTCACCTTGCACGGCATAGGCAAACACCGCCAGCCGCGACGCCGCGGCGTCTGTCATCAGGTCGGGATTGGCGTCCATGGTGCGCGCGTCGACGTGAATGCCCGCAGGCAGGCCCAGTTCGTTCACGAGGCGGCTCATCCACGCGCGATCGAGCACCGGCGCCTTGGCGTGACGCGCGATCATCCTGGTCCAGCGATTCGATGCCGCCGCCTCGGCGTTGCGTCCGTCGAACACGATCAGTCCCATGTACCCCTGACGATCGGCCGTGCGCGCGCAGCGCAGGTTCTGCAGCAAGCCCGACGTCAGGAACCAGTTGCCGTGCGAGATGCCTTGCCGCATCTGCGCCACCAGCCCCTGGATGGGCGCGCAGTTGCCAACGACCTCCTTGATTTCGGCGTTCAGGGTCTTGCCCGGATAGCGGCTCGCGATCGCGAGCGCGTCGGACAGGAACGGCGGGGCCTCGGCGGTCGGCTTGCCGTGCAGCGTCATGCGCGCGGCACGCCAGTCGGCGCTGGAGAGCTGCGCCACCGGTCGCGGCGCGCCCGCCAGCACCGAGCGTCCGGTGCGCAAGTCGTGATGCAGCACCCACGTGCCGTCGGACAACTGCTGCATGTCGGTCTCGACCCCATCCCACTTGCCGGCGTAACCACTGCGCAGTGCGCTGCCGGAGTTCTCGGGGTCTTCGGCCGAACCGCGATGCGCGTGAATTTGCATGCCGAGGCAGACGGCCTGCACTGGCGCACTTACGGCACCCAGCATAGCCACCGCGAGCGCCGCCAGCGCGGCCTTACTGCGCGGACGGGTGGTAGCCATAGTTGAGCCCTTGCAGAATGTCCTGGCGAATTGCCTCGTTCAGCGGATAACCATATCCCTGTCCCACCACCACCACGTGCGCAATGTTGGTGAGGATCCGACCTCCCGAGGCCCCCGTGCGTGCCCATGACATCATCTGGCCGAACAGGTCGCTGCGCGTAATGTCGTTCGATGCCATCGAAAGGATCGACCACACGCCGATCATCGCGCACAACAGCACCGCGAGTGACGTGCGCGACGCACGACGGCTCAGCACGCCGTCCTGCCCCGCACGCGCGAGCATCACGCATTTCGCGCTCAGGAAAAGCAGCTTCGAGAAGTGAGCGATTGCGCCGAGCAGCGAGAAGAACAAGGCCACGGCGGGGACGATGGCGGCACGCGTGGCGTCGATCCCTTCCTTCGCGTATTTGCCGCCGTCCTCGAAGTCGGCGGGCGACGCGTCGTACTTGCTCAACTGCGCGCGCGCCTGCTCGTCGGAGAAGGCATCGAACAATTGAGCGAACGCTTCGTTACTCGTGTACGACGGCAGCACGGTCACACCGGCCGGCAGGCCAAGCGACTTGCGCAGTTCCTTCTGCACACCGGGGCGCGCCACGAACGCTTCATACGACAGCCCGGGCGGGATCGTTTCACCACCGACATCCACACTTTGCACCTTGCGCGCGGCCGCCTGACGGTACTTCACTGCCACCGCGTTATAAAACGACAGAATGTCGCTGGGACGCCAGTTGGCGGGCAGCGCTGGCAAATCACGGCGCACGCTCGCACTCACGCGGCCACGCGCATAGCCGGGCACGGTTTCAGGCTGCCAGCCACGGCGCGACAACCGCGAGCAGTAGTCATTCCACGCCCGCTTCTGCTCGGCCTGCAAACCCGGATCCGAGTCGCGAATGATGGCGGCGTATTGGCTCCAGTTGTCGTGCACCTGTTTCATGGCGTCGCGATAGCTGTCGTAGTAGCCCTTGGCGCCGCCGATCTCGCGACGCACGGCTTCACGCACCAGCGTTGCCTTGACGGCGCGAGTCTTCTCGTCGAGCCGGTCGACCGAGACGGCCAGCACCGGAAACAGCGCGAGGAACGCCTTGCCCTGCGGCTTGGCGAACACCATGTCGTTGCCCGTTAGCCCATCGAGCTGCAAACGCCCCTCGACCAGCGAGCGCTGCAACAGAATCGTATTGGCAGCGATGCGGCGGAATTCGGCGTCACGCGTAGTCACCAGCACGTCGACGAAGGTCTTGATGGCAAAGTACACGACGACAATGGTCACCAGACAGGCGATGCCGATGGTGCCGAAGCCCGGAGAGCCATTGCCGCGCTTCGTGCGCTTGCCCATGAGCCATTGCAGCACGAACAGCGCCGCCGCAATGCCGGAGAGTGTGCGGCCGTACACTTCGATGTGATGCACGTCGTCGATGGTCGCGGTTCCGCCCACGACATCGAGCAGACGTCCATTGAAGCCGAGTTCGAAGGTCAGATAGACCAGCGTGACGACGATCAGGAACGCCGTCTGTTTGAGCAGAGTATTGCGCACGATCAGTTCCGCAGGTCGACGCGAACCGGTTTGACTTCCTCGGCACCGAACGTGAGCGGCGCGGCAGGCAGGCCCGGCACGGTGCGTCCCGACGATGCCGTGACGCTCGCAGGAGCGCTGGCTGTTGGCGAAGCGTTGTTCGCCGTGGCAGTGCCGGCATTGCGCGTCGAACGACGCGACGGTGCGTGCTTGCCCGTTTGCGCACTACTGCCAGTGCTCGCGCCTGCGGCCTGTGGCGGCGCCGGTACGAAGCGGTTGGGGTCGGCCGGATCGTCGATCGCCTTGAGCGACGCGTCTGCAAACGGTTTGCGGCGGATATCGACACCGGGCGGCACCGGCACTGCCGACTGCAACAGACGGCTGTCGGTGTAGGTGTGACGCACGAGACGTCCGTTGCCCGGGAAGTCGAACACCAGAGCCCGGCCGTTGTCGATCAGATCGGCACGCGGGCGATCGGCGCAATTGCCGAACGTCCAACCCAGCACGTCGCTGTCCTGAATGGCGTACAACACGTACTTGTACGGACAGTTGCGCTCCTGTGTTTCGACCACCACAACAGAACGGTCGCCAACGACCTCGCTGCGAACCACGCGTGCGGTGATCGCGTTCTGCAAGGGCAGCACGCGCATGTAGCGTTCGAGCTTGAGTGAGTATTGGCCGTTGCTGCGGCGCAGGTTGCCTTCGGAGCCGTCGGCCAGCTTGAAGGTATCGACCACCGTGCCGAACAGACTCGCCTGGTCAATACCGTAGACGGTATTGCCCTGACTGTTCTTGGTGACCGCGCAGCCGCCAAGCGCGAGGGTCGTTGCCACGGCGCACAGCAAGCTTGCGCGTGCACGCCACATTGCGTCGAGGACACCCCGGCCCCCGCCGTGCTTACCGTTTTTGAATCTCATCATTCTTGTTATTTGCTTTCTGATCGGCGCCTGGTTCTTCCCGAGCGTTTCCCCGCTGGCATGTCGCGCAGGTATTTCATCCAGGCGCCCTGACGGCACACCCGTGTTGCATCCAAACGGTTCGGGATCCTTGGCGCACGATTCTCTCACATCGAAACTACTGCGACGATGACGAGACGGGACCGGCGCCACCGCCGTGTTGCGCACGCAACGCTATTTTTCGGTCCGGAATTCTCTGCTATGCTCGGCGCACTCAAAACAAGGCGCTCCGTGTTCTCACGCCATGCGCGCCATTGCTGCGCCGCCCTGGGGAGAGCGAACGTGTTCGATGCGATTGCCGACTGGATCAACAGCAAGACCGCCTTCGTGCTTGCGCTGCTGCTGGCGCTCGCCGGCCTCACCCTCGGTCTGGGACACGCTGCCGCCATACTCGCCGGCAATCACGGCGCGGCCGCCAAACGCGGCGCAGACGGCGGCATCTGCGGCGAAGTTCAGGCATGGTTCGGCCCTCAGGCGTCGCTCGCCAACCTCAACGAGTTCCTTACGCAATACGGCGCCATCGTCGTCTACGGGCCCGACGAGAATGGCGCCTGGCAGATACATTTCCCTGCACTGTCCCTCGACGACGCCCTGCAAGCCACCTCGCGCGCGAACGGCGTCGCACGGGTGGCCGCCAACCCGCAATGCCGCGCGTGAAGACGTCTGCACCCCGGGTCCGCTGGGGCTCGGAAGCGCTCGCCGCGCTGGTCGTCACGCTCGGCTGTACGACCGAATACATCGCCCTCGGCGCGCAAGCGACCTCGCCACTGCCCGGCCCACAAGCCGCGGCGCTTGGCATTTTGCTCGGTATCCTGACGGCCGTGATCGGCATTGCGCTTGCCGCACTCGGTGCCGGCACGCGACCGATGATATCGGGGCCACGGGTCGCCTCGACACTCTTCCTGTCAAATCTGGTAGGGGCACTGGTGGCTGACCCCGCGATGGCTGCGCTGGGCATTCGGCCGATTCTGGCGCTCGCCGGAGTGGCGGTGTTGATCTCCGGGCTGATGCAGATGGTGATCGGGCTGCGCCACGGCGGCTCGTTTGTACGCAAGGTGCCCGCACCCGTTCTCTCCGGTCTGATCTTCGGCGTGGCCGGGCTGGCGCTGGCCGATCAGGTCAACTTCCTGGTGCGATGCACGCTCGACTGGAACATCGTCACGCCGGTCATTGCGGGTCTGGGCATTGCCAGCCATTTCGCCTGGCGAGCGTTCGCGCAATACGTCGCTCGCAAGCGCAAGCTGGCATTGCCATCCGGGCTATCGCTATTCGTCGCCATGCTGGTTGCGGCCGGTGCTTACTATGTTGCGCTGCATGTGCTGCCCTCGCCCTCACCCGCCTGCCGCCTGATCGGCGTGGCAGGGCTCGATTTCGCCAACTGGCGTCCGGTCGATCCCGGTCTCTGGCTCGACCTGCTGCACGGCGTGAGCACGCATGCCCTGTTGCTCACCATTGGCTACGGGCTCGTGATCGGCTTTGTCTCGTCGCTCGACACCGTCATCGCCGTGTCTTCCATCGAATCGCTGACGCTGCGGCGCGGTACGGTCGACCGGGACTTGCTCGCTTTCGGCGCAGTCAACACGCTGCTTGGTGCACTGGCGTTGCTGCCCAACGTCGGCTCCGTCACCCGCTCGAACATGGCCATTACCAGCGGTGCACAAACGCGCTGGACAGCGGTGATGCACGCCGTGCTCGTGTGTGTGGCACTCACCGCTGGCGTGGGGCTTGTGGCGATGCTCCCGAAGCTGGCCGTCGCCGTGGTCGTGATCGTCATGTCGCTCGACATGATCGACGAGGGCGCGCGCACGATTACGCGCCACGCGTTCTCCGACGCCCGCCCGCGCCGCCTGTTCGGTACCGCGATGTGGCTGTTCGCGCTTGAACTCATTGCCACTCTCGCCTCGGGTCAGCCCCTGGTCGGCTTCGGCGTGGGCGCCGTGTTCGGCGCGCTCGTTGCCTGGCCGACGCCCCGCCGTCTGAGCATCAAGATGGCGGAAAGTCACGACCGCGACGGCAGCGTCGTCGCCACTCTGAGCGGTGCGCTGCTCGCCTACAACGTCGACAGCGCCGTCGTCGAGCCACTGCTGGCTCGCGTGGATAACGCCAATGCTGCCCGCGAGCGCGCGCATCCGGGGGTCGCGCTTGCTGCACTCGCGCCCTTGCCAGTCGTGCTGGATCTCGCTGGCATCGTGCGCACGGATCTGACCGCCTGTCGTGCGCTCGCACAGTTCGCGCAGTTCTGCGCGGCGCGTCATGCCGATGTGCGGTTTCGCGTGCCCGCCGCCAATGCGTCGGCATCGCATCCCATGACCAATCCCATGACGCAGGCACTGCCGCACTTCGTACCAGCGTCGCGCCTGCATGTCGTGCCAGCGGTGGGGAATCCGACCGCTAGCGGCGCCATGCCCGATCCTCGTCCGCTCGCGCCCCCCTACTCATGATCTCCCTGCCACGCTGTCTGGCCATCGTGCTGCTGGCCGCGTCATTCCTCTTATCGCCCCGGAGCTTCGCTGCGCCGGCTCCGCAACCCGCGCGCAAGGTTGCGCTGGTCATCGGCAACAGCAGCTATGACGGCGCCGACCGGCTGATCGCACCGGCCAACGACGCGAAGCTCATTGGCGACACCCTGCGTCAGCTCGGTTTCGAGACGCGCGTGGCGACTGACCTGTCGCAAGAGGAATTCAAGGCGGCGGTGGCGTGGCTGGCGCAGGCGTCCAGGGGCGCACAGGTCTCGCTCTTCTACTTTGCAGGCCACGGCTTCGAATCGGGGGGCGACAACTTCCTCGTGCCGGTGCATGCCGGCGTGCCCATCCGCGCAATGACGCGCCCCCTTCTGCTTGAGCGCGCCATCCGGCTGGGGTACGTGCGCAGCAAGGTCATCCCTTCGGCACCGACTTCGTTCATCGCCGCCATCGACGCCTGCCGGGTGCCGTCGCGCGGCAATGCGGGCCCCGGGCTCAAGCCGGAGAAAGTCGGTCAGGGCGAGTTGATTGCCTTCTCGACCGCCGATCAGGCGCCCGCGTACGATTCGATGCGCAACTTCGGCAATTTCGGCAGCGCCGCCGATAACAGCCCGTTCGCCTACTATCTGGCGATGAACATGAAGACGCCGGGCGCCACGATCAAACACACGCTCGATCTGGTGCAACAACAAGTGGCAGAACTGACGGGCGGACAGCAGCGTCCGTGGATTGCGAGCGGCCTCATCGGCGACGTGCCGCTTGGCGCACAGTATCTGGTGGCGTCGAACGTGCCGACCGGCAAAGTTGCCGACACCACACGAGGCGGTGCGACACGAGGTTCGGTGCCTCCGGTGGTGACTCCCTCACCTACCGCACCTACTGCGGCGACGCCCCCGGAGAGCAACGGCGCCGGCGTGCACTTGCCCGCCTATCTCGCCGAACGGTTGGCGAAGGCCCGTGAAAACCCGAGCGCTCAGCCCGAGGCGCCGCAACCTACGCCGCAAGTCGAGCGCGCCAACGCGTGGGACGACGCCGAATTTCGTCTCACACAAGCCGCGCAGCGCGCCGACCGCAACGACATCGCCGCGCTGCGTGCGCGTGGCAACGATGCGGCAGCGCTCACCACGCTGGGCATGATTTACGAGTACGGCTACGGTGTGCCACGCGACGGCAAGGCCGCCGTCAACTTCTACAAACGCGCGGCCAATACGGGATACCCGATTGCGCAGACACTGCTCGGCGAGATCTATTTCGAAGGCAAGCTCGCGCAACGCGACTACGCCGAGAGCGAGAAGTGGCTGGCACGCGCGGCGTCGCAAGATTACACGCGCGCCCGGTTGGATCTCGCGCAAGTGCGCGCCACACGCGGTCAGGGAGGCGCCAACGGCATGCAGAACTGGGCCGACGCAGCGTCGATCATGATCGACTCGATTCGCCGTCAACAGCAGTCGACGCAGCAGCAATACGGTCGCTGAACGGGGCGCGCGTAAGCGACCTGCACGGCGATGCGCCGCCTCGGTTTCAGGCCGACAAGCGGCGTGACATCCGAATCGAATGCAGCGTCGCAGGCAATCGCTTCGGCCTTGGGTAAGGCGCATTCGTGCCTGAAGAGAACCCCAGACGGCGGTAGAGATCTCTGGCGCGCGTGTTCGCGACACGCACATCGAGCAGAAGCTCGCGATCCTCGCCAACGCGAGAAACCTCGCGGCTTACGCCATACCGAAACAGATGCGTGAATATGCCGCTGGCCCGCACGGACTCCTTGACGGCACAGTGCGCCATCAATATCTGATGACGGCGCGGCCTGGTCAGGTGGTTCTTCAAGGCGACACCACGCATGACAATTCCTGTGGCCCGCCAAACACTGAACTGCGTCAGGAGCAACATCACCATCGCAAGGTCGTCCCAGCGGACTTGGCGACCATCGTGAAACGCCATCACGCCGACCACAACGCCGTTGTGATCCGCGACAACATAGTGCCGCGTCCATGAAAATCGACCCATGTTCGCGCAAAATCCTGCTTCCAGGAAGGCGATGCACCTGGCTCGCGGCACGCCAAGCAGATACTCCAACTCCTGTTCACCGGACGCAAAAATAAGCGGAGCGCACGCACTTGCATCTTCGGCGCGCGCTTTCCGGAAACAATACGTCCCACCAGAGAACCGTGCCTTCGCTGCTTGCCGAATCTCTGCTCGCGCGCTTTCGGCGTGCGTATCGTCGGTACGAGGCAGCGCAATCATTGTCGTGACACCCGAATAAGCGCATCGACCGTTTGTTCGATCTGCGCGGGCTCGTGGGTGCTGCAAATGAAGAAGCGCAATCTCGCTGCGCGCTCCTCAACCGCGGGATAGAAAATCGGCTGGACATTGATCCCCTCCTCGAAGAGAGCGTTTGCCCATTGGGCGGCCCGTTGCGAACTGCCCGTGATGATCGGGATCACCGCATAGCCCGCGCTCGTGCCGGTATTAAACCCTGCTGCACGCGCCCTGTTCAGGAACTGCTCGCCACGGGCGCGCAATGTCGTCACTCGTGAGGGTTCGGACAACATCTGGCGTAACGCCGCAAGAGAACCTGCGGCAAGCGCAGGCGCAATGCCGACGCTATACAGAAAGCCTGGCGCGAGATGTCGCAGAATATCGATGAGCGGCTGGCAGCCCGCGATATATCCTCCGCAGCCGGCAAGCGTCTTGCTCAACGTCCCCATCCAGATATCGACATCATCAGGCTGCATTCCGAAGTACTCGCGAATCCCTCTCCCCCGCGCGCCCAGCACGCCCAGCGAGTGCGCTTCGTCAACCATCAGGAAGCACTTATGTCGTTCACGCAGCGCCGCAAACCGGGGAAGCTCGGGAAAGTCACCATCCATGCTGTACAGGCCTTCGATAACGACCAGTACGTTGCGGTACTCGTGCCGCGTGCGCGAGAGCAGTTCATCGAGCGCTGCCCAGTCGTTATGCGGAAAACTCAGGCGCTTTGCACCACTCAGTTGCGCGCCCTGCACGATGCTGTTGTGCGCTAACGCGTCATGCAACACGAGGTCGCCAGGACCCAATAGTGCGCCGATCGTCGTGACGTTGGTGGCATGCCCGCTGACGAACGCAACGCAGTCGTCCGTCCCGTAGAGCTGCGCCAGCTCACGTTCGAGCTCCCGCTGAACGGGACGCTCGCCCGCCACCATGCGGCTCGCAGACGCAGAGGTTCCGTATTGATCGATCGCCGCCTTGGCTTGCGCAACGACCACGGGATCCGACGCCATGCCGAGGTAGTTGTAGTTCGCAAAGTTGATGTATTCGCGCCCGTCGATCCACGTGGTTGCGCCAGCTTTGCCGTCGTGTACGCGGAAAAACGGCGATTGCACCTGTAGCGTTTCCCCCATCTGCCGCATCAGCGCGATTTGCTGGTACTGCGGCATGGCCTCGAATCCCGAGCGCGCGCTCCATGGAGCGCCCAAAGGATCGGCAGGCGCAGCGACCGGTCGCGCTCGCTTCGCATCATCGCCTACGTTCGAGACGCGCTCCAATTGTCGTTTAAGCGCCGCTGCGGCCAGTTGCCGCCGAATCGGGTCTCCCAATGCCATTGTTACCGTCCTGTTATTTGATGCGGATCCCGCGCCGGGAAAGACTCCCATCGCCATGCGCTGCGATCCGAGAGCAGCGCACTGACGAGGCGATGATTCATTTCGTGGCACGGACGCAGCGCGCGAATACGGCCAAGCAGCGGCCCGCCCGCCATTGCCATGTCTCCGACAAGATCCAGAACGCGATGCCGCACGAATTCATCCGGCATGCGCATCCCCCCAATGACTCGGCTGCCGACAATCGACGCAGTACACGAAAGACGTGCGCCGCGCAGAATCGGTGTTCGTTTGAGGTATCCCGCGAGCATCGCCGGCAGGGCCCATTTGATTCGCCCATAGGATCGCGACGGCGCGATTTCGTCGGCAAACACACGAGGCGTTAGCTCACCGCTCCACGTCATGCCGCCAAAGCCCTTCAGATCATTGGTGACGTCGACCTCGTAGCATGGCGCCGGCTCGATCCGCATTTCACGCTTCGGGCCGCGTCCGCCGCTCTCAACGGTGACGGGTTTAAGAACGCGAAGAAATCGCTTGGGGCGATCGAGCTCGACGCGGCCACATGCCCGGATCGCATCGACCCATGGGGTGGCACTGCCGTCAAGGATCGGCAATTCCTCGGCATCCAGCGCTACCACCGCGTGATCGATCTCACACATGACGAGCGCCGCCAGAAGATGCTCGACCGTTCGCACGCCGACAGCGCTCTCGGTACGCAGCATGGTGCATAGCGGCTGCGCCCACCGTAGCGCCGGATCGACGGGAATTTCTGCCCCGGCGTCGGATGCCCCCGATAGGTCGGTGCGGCGAAACCGGATGCCGTGGACTTCGCGCGCGCCGGAGATATCGTGCACTGGCAGCACGCTCACACGGACGTGACGCCCTGTATGAAGTCCGCGACCCTCGATCACAAGCTCGCGCGCGAGCGTGCCCTGTTTCGCACTCCACCCGTCGAGCGCGATCATTTCATGAGCTCCGATATGTCGGACGCGTCCATTGCATGAGGCAAAGGAGCGGCGAGTCGATCGCTCGCAGCCTTCGGTTCGATCTCGACGGCATGTTTCCTTGCCAGATCGTCAAGCGCCGTACTCGACACATTGGCCCCGGCAGTCGCAGCATCCTCGCCGTCATCGTCCAACGCATCCAGAATTCGCTCGCCCAGCGTGCGGATCGTGACACCGTCGGTAATCGACATGACAGACAGCTTTACGCCGAAGACCTCCTCGACTGCCATTCCGAGCTCCATGCCCATGAGCGAGTCCATCCCCATGTCGAGTACGGAATTGTCCACGTCTACCCGCTCTGAAGCCAGATGGAGAATCCGTGCGATCTCCGCGCGCAACGTCTCGACCACGAGCATTGCCGCTTCAGCGCGCGGTAATGCAACGACCTGGTCACGCAAATGACGCTCGCTCAAGCGGTTAGGCTCCGCGCCTCCCGACGAACGCATCGCACTATACCGGCGAGCATCCGCCGCAGGCATGCCTCGGGACAACGCGTGCCAATCAAGACGAACCACGGCACTTCCCACCTCGGCATGGCGCAGCGCATTGCCAAGTGCCTCGAGCGCTTCGTCAGACGTAATCGACGTACCGCCGATCCGGGACTGAAGCGCTTTGCTCGTTTTCTCGTTCTCGGCAAGGAAGCCGACGTCACCGATCGGCCCCCATGCCATGCAGGTGCCTGGCAGCCCCGACGCCCGGCGCCAGTTGATCAGCGCCTCCAGGTACGTGTTGGCAGCCACATAGCTGGACTGCCCGGGATTGCCAAGCGCCGTCGTGGCCGATGAATAAACGATGAAATGTGTCAGCGCATGTTGCGCCGTCGCGCGATGCAGATTCCAGGCGCCGGCCAGCTTGGGCGCAAGCACTGCACTGAACCGCTCGTCATCGAGATTGCGCACCAGACCATCGTCGATATGCATGGCCGAATGGAGCACACCGCGCAATGGCACGCCCCGCGCATCGATCGACGACACAAGGGCCTCCAGCGCCTCGATACGGGTCGCATCACACGCGGCAACATGCACGTCAACGCCAAGCGCATCACGCCAATGCGCGACGTCTTCGTGCATCTCGTTATCGAGCGCGCCACGGCGGCTCGCTAGTGTGAGATGGCGCACGCCATGCGCGACCAGCCATCGGGCGGTTGCAAACCCAAGCCCCCCTGTTCCCCCGACCAGCAGCCACGCACCATTGGCGTCGAATTGCAGATCGGGCTGGCGCGCCGCCATGGGCGCTGGCACGCCTGCGCTGTAGTTGACCAGCACCTTGCCGATCTGGCGCGCTTGCTGCATGTAGCGGAACGCTTCTTCCACACGGGTTGCGGGAAACGCCCGGTATGGCAGCGGATGCAATTCGCGCTTGTCGAACAATGACAGCAGTTCGCCGAAGATACGCGTTGTCATGTCCGGCAACAGCTTCATCAGTTGATCGGCGTCGATGCCGAAATAGCTGATGTTGTTTCGGAACGGGCGAAGACCAATGCTGTTGTTCTCGTAAAAATCCCGTTTTCCCAGTTCAAGAAAGCGGCCGAGCGGGCGTAACGTATCGATGCTGCGCACCATCGCTTCGCCAGCCAGCGAGTTGAGCACAACGTCAACACCCGCGCCATTGGTCAGTGCAAGCACATCATCGGCGAAAGCCAGACTGCGCGAGTCCAATACGTGATCCGCACCCAGCAGACGAACGAACTCGCGTTTCTCGCGGCTACCCGCGGTCACAAACACTTCCGCACCCAAATGGCGTGCGAGCTGGATCGCGGCAATGCCAACGCCTCCGGCACCGCCGTGGATCAGCACACGCTCGCCGCGACGCAATCGCGCAAGCTCCACCAAGGCGTAGTACGCCGTGAAGAACGCTGTCGGAATGGTCGCCGCTTCCTCGAAGGTCAGCGCCGCAGGCTTGTGGCCGATTGCACGGAACGTCGTTCGCACGCGCGTCGCGAACGATGCCGGGGCGAAACCGAGAACGGCGTCTCCGGGCGCAAACCCCGTGACATCCCGTCCCACGCGGATCACGCGACCGGATAGCTCCATGCCAATCGTCGCACCGGCAAATCCGGCCTCGACCGCTTCGTCAGAGAGCAGTCCCATTGCATACATGACGTCGCGAAAATTCAAGCCTGTCGCGACCGGCGCAATCTCGACTTCGTCGGCCTCCAGATCGGCATCGGTAAGCTCGCACCATTGAAGATTGCGCAGCGAACCCGGATTCTCGAAGTGAAGTACCGTGGGCCGGGACTCGGCCGACACGCCACTGGCCGCCGACCGTGCAAGGTCAGCCGCGTCCTGCATGCGGGGCACGAACCGCCCGTGGGGCGTGAGCAAGACCTCCTCTTCGCCATCATGGTGAACCAGCTCTGCCACGAGCAATGCGACACGATCCACACACGCAGGTGACACGTCGATCACGCGGCAGTTCAGTTCCGGATGTTCGTTCGCCAGCACTCGGCAAAGCCCCCAAAGCGTCGCCTGCTCGGGTCGCAACGTCGACGCGTCTGTGGCAGTTGTCACGAGTGGCGCGCCACCCTGGGTCACAACCGTGAATTGCAACGCCAGATTTGCATGCGCCACTTCGCGCGCGAGACGGGCGACGGCAACTGACGATTCGCGCTGGGCAACAAGGGCGGCATGCCCATCCACGGAAAGTCCCGTATCAGGCGCGATATACACGACATGTTCCGTGCCCCGCGCAGGCGCTGCCTTCAATGCGGCGGCGAGCGCCGACATCGCCACTACCTCGACGTCATACCGGGCGTTGCCGAACTCGGTCCGCAATGATTCGATCAGTGTGTCGTGTTGCGCGGGTGCCGAGTCGGGGTAGACAAGCCACCAGCGGTCACCGCTTAACGACACGCCGACCGGGTGGCCCGCGTCGTGCACCTCGCGCGCGGGAGCTCTGCCCAATACGAGCGTCGGCATGCCGTCAAGGTCGAAGCCCTGCTCCTTCACGTGCAGGATATCGACGAAACCAGCGTGCGCGAGGAGGTCGGTCACATCCCTCGGTGCATAGCAAACGCGTGAGGCTTCCGGACGGTGGGAAAGCACGATGTCCGCGAGGCGACCGCCACGCGCTTCCATCACAATGACCAGCGCGTTGGGCGCCAGATGTCCGCGTAGCGAGTCGAACCATTGCGATGCCTGCGCGACATTGAGGCTTGCCGAGAGGCAGCGATCGAGGACCACCACATCGAATGGCACTTCGTCGGCGGGCAATGCAAAGCCGTTGGCAAGGTCGATCGGAACGGGCCGTGCGAATTCGTGAAAATCAGCGCTCGGCTCTGCGCGGCACGCGATGGCGTGATCCACGCGCTGCGCCGGCAGAACGCCCAGCAACGAGCGCGGCAGCTCCTCGTGGACGGGCCCGATCTCCAACACACGCAGGCGGCGCGCCTCACGCCACCCAAGCACCGCCTGTGCGACGCAGCGGGCGACCAGCGAGCGCACATGTGACCAGCTCGGTGACGATTCGAACAGATGCTCGACCAAACTCACACTCGTGGGCGTTAGCAGCGCGCCGGAGTCGAGTTCCCCCGTCAATAGTCCGGGCAACGCGCTGCCATAGTCACCCAGCAACGTCAGCTCTGCAACGTGTGCGGGCGACTGGGCGAGCAGGCTCGACCAAAGATCCCGAATGGAGGGAAGTGCCTCGCATGCGGCGACGTCGCGGATTACCCGGCCGCCTTCACGTACCGCCAGGCCGTCTTCAATGAGCATCGCAACCAATCGCTCGACCAAGGCGGGTCTGGCGCTACGCGGCGGGTAGGGCGCGTCGAACGTGCCGATCGATTCAAGCGCGCGCAACGCGTAACAACTCGCGAGGACATCCATCAGCGGCAACAGCTCGGTGATGTGCTCGAGACGACGCGACGGATCCTCATCGGCCGCGAGTTTCGTAACGGCCTCATCGACGAGTTCCGTGCTCGGAGGAAGCGATGCGACCCCGGCAGTGCCCGAGAGCTCGCGCCCCTCAAGACGATAGGCAAATTGCGGCGGCGCGCTGTGGTGGCGCCCCGTCAGATCGACGCGCCGGAATCGGCACTCCGCCAACCGCGCCACGACGCTACCGCTTTCATCAAGAAACTCAAACTTCGCGACGACCGAATGCGGACTACGCCGCTCGATGGTCGCCAGAACGCGCGTGATGTCGGCGCTCAGGAAGTCAACCCGGCCAATCTGCACCGGGACATAGGCGGCACGATCGGCGCCTGCGTCGCGTTGGAGCAGCGTGAACAGGGGATGAAACCCACTGTCGGTCAGCGTCGGGTGCAGTACATATTGCGCCAGGGTGTCTGCGTCCAGCGTATTGGGACGTGACAGTTCTCCCATCGCCACGCCCGGCGCCACGCGGACTTCGTCCACCCACCGGAACGCCGGGCCGTAGGACAGACCGATCGCCTGTGCGCTCGCGTAGAGCGATGCGCCCCCTTCGGCAGGGTTGCGCATCAAGGTTTCGAGCACGTCTGCCGGTGCGTGCTCATCCCGGCGCAGCGTCGAGCCGCTTGCGAGCAACCGGCCGGTTACATTGAGCAACCATGCGTCTTCACTGCCGCGGTCCCTCGTCTCAATGGTGAACGCCGCCGTTCGACCATCCACGATGAGACGGAACACCTTCGAATGGCTGCCCTGGAAGACCACCGGCGAACGAATCTCGAAATTCTCGATAGCGCAGGCGGTGGTGCCAAAATACTCCTGCCCCGCAGCGAGCGCCATTTCCAGGAAGCCCGCGCCAGGAAAGGTCACGCCACCGTCGACGACGTGATCTGCGAGATAGGCGATTCGGTTCGCATCGATCTGGTTCTCCCACGCGAAGGCATGCTCATGCAATCGGTAGCCCAACAGGGGGCGCTCCCTGTGCCGCGCGACCAGTCCATACCCGTCGGGAGTGATCGGATTCCAGTGCCGTTCGCGCTGCCATGGATACAACGGCAGCGAAACGCGACTGACCGGCGCGGCGCGCGGCACGAAACGGTCGCGCTGGAGGTTCGCACCGTGAGCAATGGCGGCCAGCGTCGCATGCTTGAGCATCTCCGCGCTGTCGTGATAGCGCTTCAAGGTCGGCAACGCCACGCCAGCCACATGACGTTGTTCCAGCGACTGTTTGACGTAAGTGCGCAAGATCGAGTGCGGCCCCACTTCGATAAAGACGCGAACGCCCTCTTCGGCCATGCAGGCGATCGCGTCATCGAAACGAACCGGATGACGAATATTTCGCCACCAGTACCCGGCATCAAGCCCCCGGCCATCGAACGCGCTGCCCGTCACCGTCGAGAAGAATCGTGTGCTTCCCGTCGTCGGCGCAATATCGCCGAGAGCATTGAGCACGTGCGATTCGATAGGATCCATATGCGCGCTGTGAAACGCATAGTCCAGATCCAAAACTCGGTAGAACGCCCCTTCCTCACTCAGCACGTCGCCGATCGCCGTAAGACTTCCCAACGCGCCCGCGAGCGTGACGGAATCCGGACTGTTCACACCGGCAATGTCGACATGACCGTCGAGCGAAAGACGTGCGATCAGCGCCCGGGCCGCATCTTCCCCGATGCCGGCCGCCGCCATACGGCCCGTTCCTCGCGTCAGGGCCTGGGCACGACTGCGAACTTTAATGACATGTACCGCATCCTCGAGCGTCAATGCACCGGATGCCCAGGCGGCTGCGATCTCACCAACGCTGTGCCCAACGCATGCCTGATACGTAATGCCCCGCGCCAACAAGTCCGAAACCACACCGACCTGAATCGCGAACAGCAGAGGCTGCACGCACTCGGTGAGCGCGATGGTCGCCTCGTCGACACCCTCTTCGAGCATCGCCAGCAATGAAGCGCTGCCGTCCGCTGTCCAGAAGGTATCCACAGCCGCGACAGCAGCATGGAAGTCCGGGCTTTCCTTGAGCAGGCGCTGGCCCATCCCGGCCCATTGCGCGCCATTTCCGGAGAACACCAGTGCGGTCAACGAGTCATCGACGACCGCGCGTCCGGTCGCCACGAACGGCGGCAACACCGTCTGGCCGGAAGTGCTCAGTGCCTGCAAGGCTTCACGCGCCTCGCCGAGCGTCTCAGGGGCCAGAATCGCGCGCTGTTCGAGCCATTGACGGCGATGCGCCGCGGCAGAAGCCATCGCATTCCAGCTCGCGCCCTCGTCGAGTCTCGCCAGATATCTTCCCGCCAAGGCACGCAAAGCTGCATCGGAGCGAGCGGAGATGACCAGAGGCATCAACGTGTCGCCGAACCGTTCCTCGTGTGCGATGCCGGGCGTGCCTTCGTCGGTCAGAACGACGTGCGCGTTCGTGCCGCCAAAGCCGAATGAATTGACACCGACGACAAGCGGTCCTGCCGATGCGTCGAGCGCGGTGAGTTTCTCGACCACACGGAGGTGCCCTCCCTCGAAGTCGATGTTCGGATTCGGGGTGTCGAAGTGAAGCGAGCGCGGCACCGCACGGTGCTTCAGGCAAAGAACAGCCTTGAACAATCCGGCCATGCCCGATGCCGTTTCGAGGTGACCGATATTGGTCTTGACCGACCCGATCAATAGCGGACGTTCCGCACTGCGTGCGGCCCCTGCGACCTCAATCAGCGCGCGCGTTTCGATCGGATCGCCGACAGCAGTTCCCGTCCCGTGTGCCTCGATATAGTCCACCGTCAGCGGGTCTACGCCAGCGCGCTCGTAGACTGTGCGCAGCAAGTCAGCTTGCGTCTCTGCGCAAGGCACACTGATGCCGCCCTGCGAAAAACCGTCGGAATTGACACCAGTCCCTGCAATGACGGCGTGAATGACGTCGCCGTCTGCGAGCGCACGCTCGAGCGTCTTCAGAATGACAACGGCTCCGCCTTCCGAGCGGACGTATCCATCGCCGGTGGCATCGAATGCGCGGCATCGCCCGCGGGGTGAAAGCATCGAAGCTTTCGAAAATGTCACGAATCCAAAGGGATGCAACAGGAGATTGACGCCACCGGCAACCGCGGCATCGACCTCACCCGACTGCAATGCGCTGACCGCCTGATGCAATGCGACAAGCGACGACGAACACGCCGTATCGATCGACATGCTGGGCCCGCGCAGATCGAACAGATAGGAAATGCGGTTGGAAGCAATGCTGAGCGTATTGCCCGTGGCCGAATACGGATCGACGACAGCCAGATCATCCATCGACCGGTTGCCGTAGTCGGGGCTGGCCACGCCGACATAAACACCGCATTGACTACCCCGCATTTTGCGCGGCTCGATACCCGCATCTTCAAACGCTTCCCAGGCCAACTCCAGCAGCAGGCGTTGCTGCGGATCCATCTGCGCAGCTTCACGCGGCGAGATACCGAAGAACTCGGCGTCGAAACTCCCGACATCGTCAAGAACGCCCGCGGCAAAGGTGTAGCTCTTCCCCGGCTCGCGCTTGTTGGGATGCAGGTAGAAATCCGTGCCGAAGCGATCGGCAGGCACGCCCGTGACAGCATCCTTTTCGTTGACGAGCAGATTCCAGAAATCTTCCGGATTGGCAACGCCCCCCGGGAAGCGGCACGACATGCCGACAATTGCGATGCGACGATTCATAGTTATGCGATGTCCCGCGACATTGCGGTCACAGGGTTCTGTCTGGCTGCCGATTCCATTACGCGAAGCATGGCTGCTCCGAGCAAGTCCACCGTTTCGAGTTTTCTCAACGCCGGTCGATCTCCAAAATTGCGCCAGATGAAGTAGTTGCTGTGACCGGACACACCGCCGAGTCGGTCAAAGACCTTCGGAAGGGCCGGGACGTGGTCTCCGTAAAAGCAAAGAATGGTGTCTCGCCCGCGCGTGCGGAGGTACTCGAGAAGTCGCCCGAGCATCGCATTGGCGTTCGCGAGATGGCGCAGATAGACAGTGAGGTCCTGCCACTCGGGATCGTCACCCATCGCGTGATAGCGGGATGCCTCGCCTGGCTCCACGGTTTCGAGGTGCAAGGGGCCGTGATTCTCCATCGTCATCGCAAATATGAAGCTCGGCCGGGTTCGCGGCGTCTCCAGTTCTGCAATGATGCGATCGAGCACGGCGGCGTCCGAAACGTACGGCCCGGCCCGGCTGGCATCCTTGAACGCATCGATGCTGACGAACCGGTCGAACTGAAGCAACGGGAAAACGCGATTACGCCCGAAGAAGTCGGCGAAGTACGGGTGAATCGCCGTCGTCGCATAACCTGCCCGGCGAAACCATCCGGCCAAAGACGGGCAGTGACGCCGCACAAAGGCATAGGGATAAAACCGCGCGTAGCCAAGCTGCGATGCACGCAAGCCGGTCAGCAGCGCGAACTCGGAACGCATGGTGTTCGCGCCCCACGCCGGCACCCTCAGGTCGCCGTGGACGACGCACTCGCGACAGGCCGCGTCATAGTGAGAAAGCACCGCGCCGTGAATCGATGCAGGGAGCGTGCGCACGTCAAAAAACGACTCGCTCTGGATTACGATCACGTCCGGGGTCGCGTGTGGACGCTCGCCCTTGACGTATGGCCCGACCGACGCGACGCGCTCGAAGGCGCGGAAGGCGGACGGTCGCCAGCCATTGAGCAGGTAGGCAATAAATACCGGCAGGAACCCGCAACGCGTTTGGTCTTTCGCCGGATCCAGCGACAATGGGAGCATCGTTGCAAGCCCATAGGCGATCACAACGCATGCGATGGCCAACCCAAGCGCAGCGGGGGCAACACTCACCGGCAGCGCGCGCTCGATCGTGAACGCAAATATGAGGATAAGTACGCCCGATACCGCCCCCAAGATCGTCGAGATCTTCAAAAAAGGGAGGTACAGACGCGGATGCGCCACAGCCTGGGCAAACAGACTGAGATCAGTGAATACGAATGGTTCGCGCAACGAGGCGTACTTGGCATTGCTCACGGCGGCCATTAGCGCCGGGAACGCAAGCACAACGCATGCGCAGGCAATGGGGCGCCGTGTCAGCGCCAGCGCGACACATGCGATGAAACCTACACACGTAAGGTGAAGCAGCACCGCGCTGGTGGGGCGTCGCCATCCGCCGCGCGGAAGCGCGAGCGCATCCACGAAAAATGAAGCAACGGCTGCCACGAGCAGCGGGAGGTACGTCCACCCGGTCATGCTAGCGTCCTCCCGTGCGATACGGGTACAGACGCGCGAGGATCGCGTCGGCAAGCGCTGTCGGCAGCAATGCGAGGAGACGCATGCCGAACGAGAGAATGGCAGGAAACAGGATTTGCGCGTGCCCCGCCGACAATCTGCGCTGAATCACGCGCGCCGCCTTTTCGGGGCTCCACATGAACAGTTTGTCGCCCGGGAAGACATCACTCATCGGCGTGCGCACAAAGCCGGGAAGGATCATCGAGACGCGAATGCCGTCGCGCGCGAGAATCGGACGCACAGAGTCGCCCCACGCCTTGAGAGCCGCCTTGCTTGCGCAGTAGGCGGGCGAGATCGCCATGCCACGCAATGCCGCCAGCGAGCTGACAATGCCGATCTGTCCCGCGCGCCTTGCACGCATTCTGGCAATGGCCGGTTCGACCGTGTGCATGACGCCGATGAGATTGGTGTCAACCACCCATTTCGTGCGTTCAATGCCCTCCCATTCACCCTCCATAGATAGCGTGCTGGCGACACCGGCATTCGCGATCAACAGATCGATGGAATGGCGATCATCGAATGCCTCGATCCAGGACCGGGTGGTTGCCGCGTCCCGTAGATCGACGACACCAACGACCACCTGTGCCCCTAGACTCCGGCACGCCTTCGCGCACGCTTCAAGGCGCGCTTGATCCCGGCCAACGAGGCCAAGCACCACGCCTTGACGGGCGTATGAGACGGCGAGCGCCTGACCGATGCCGCCGCTGGCCCCCGTGATCACGATGTGACGAGGGGCCATGTCAATGACGCTCCGCTTCGAGCCGGCGCACGGCGCCCCGTACCGCCATCTCGATGCCAGTCCGCGAATAGAAGTCGCCATTGATCTGGGTGTTCTGAATCACGTAGTCCAGGAACGTCTGATAGAGCTCCGGATCGGGGCTCTCGGTGTAGGACCAGAAGTCATCGAGCCCGCCTTGAAAGCTGAGACCTGGCATGTCGTAAATCGCCGTGCCAAGCACCATGAGCGGTCGCCGGTGATGCAATGCGGACAGTCCGACGGTACTGTTCACGACGATGACGCCTCGTGCGCCCTCCAGCAGGGTGGGAAGATGACCCGCGTCAATGAAGCGCAAACGCTCGCGCAAGCCGAGTTCCGCCGCGAGCCGCTGCGCAAACCGGCGATAGTCGATGAGCCCTGTGTCGAGCGGGTGATTCTTGATAACCAACCATGCGTTCGAGGGCGCATGCACCGCGAACGATCGCATGACCATCTCGATGACCGCCTCGATGCCGGAAAACGGAGAATGCACGGTGATCTGCGTGTCCGAGTTCAATTGCAACGGAAGCAGGTAGTAGGGCGCCGCGCGCTGCATCAGCTCATTCGTGACAGCGTCGGCTTCGCGATCGTACCTGCGCTGTTGAATTGCACGCATGCCAAGGCCGGCATATTCCTTGAAGCCATTGTGAGGCCGGTGCGTCCGGTAATGCGGAAATCGACGCGCGAATACCGAGTTGGCGAAGCGGTAACGAATGTCGTGAATCGCGCGCTCGCGCAAACTGTATCCGGTCGCAGTCGCCTTCTCCGGAGGAACTGCCGGGCGATGCTTGCGGAACCAGGCCGGATCTTGGGGCATCCGCGAGCGCCCATTGACGCCGTAGCGCTCGAGCGTGATCCAGTGGGGCCGCACGTAGCCCTCTTCGAAGACATGCACATTGACGCCGAGATCCTGCGCAATGCCGTGGATAGGCTCGTGAACCCCTCGGCAATCGCCGAACATGACAACGTCGCTGTATCTTCCGGAGCGCAACATATCTTCGTAGTAACTCGGCAGATCTCCCATCTTTCCTGAGAAATTCGTCGACGGCTCAGCCCCTTCGAACAGCACGTCCCCCCCGCAGAAGTTAATCCGGCGCGCATCGTGACCCAGCTCGATAAGAGCTGTCAAAAGTCGCGAAAAAAATGGCGACGCTGTGCCTTGCAAAGCAAGGAAGGACTGAGACATACGGGAATTTAATAAGGGCGCACCGAAGCGCTTCGGGGAAAACCCCGATGAACGGCAGGCGAGCAAGCCAGTGCCATCGAACAAGAGCGGCCGATTATAGTCGTCGAGCAGAATTCGCAACAGATGGCAAGTTGCAAAGACGTGACAAGGCTTTAATAATTGTAAGCGAATGTTTAGAAGTACGTTATACTCCATCCCCTTACAATCTGGCCATTGCATTTTACCAATACACGTCCGCAGCATGACGCACATCTGCGCGGACCGCTGTTTGTCGCAATGACGGATGCGCCGCATGTCTTGCAGCGCAATATTTAATAATAATTTGGGGGCTCCAACGCCCGGCCTTCCAGGGCGATTGGAGTGTTTTAACCGGTTCAGGCTGTGAGCTCTCGCTCAGGCGTCGCACGTATTCCCCCTGTGAATAGAGACAGCGCGGACCCGATCGCAAGATTTCGGGACGCCGACGCCACGCCATTGCCGCACTTTCTCATTGGGTCTTTCTTGGAAACGAGTCAACGCCTTTCCATGCCCCGCCTCGGAAAGGCGGGCTTGAAACGAGTCGCCAATTTCCTGAATCGGGAGAATTACCTATTACTTTTGATAGTAATTGCCCCGACGCTAATTGCGACCCTGTATTACGGACTGATTGCTTCCGACGTTTACGTGTCCGAATCAAGATTCGTCGTTCGCGCCCAGCAAAAGCAACCATCGCCGAATTTGCTCGGTTCATTGCTGCAAGGCGGCGCGTTGGGCAATTCAGCTTCAGACGCGTATCCCGTTCGGGAGTATGTGGTTTCGCGAGATGCCTTAAAGGCGCTCGACGCAGACCACCTGGTTTCTCGTGCATATAGCGAACGTGGCGCCGATTTCCTGAGCCGCTTTCCGAAACTCGATTTCGATCGCAGCTTTGAGGCGTTCTATCGCTATTACCAGCGTCAGGTGGGTATCGACCTCGACCCGGCGTCGGGTATCGCAACGCTCACCGTTCGGGCCTTCACGCCGGAAGATGCCGTCAAGCTCAACGAGCGCCTCATCGATCTGAGCGAAACCCTCGTCAACCGTTTGAATGAAAGAGCTCAAGGCGACATGCTTCGCTTTGCCCAATCGGAACTAGAACGCGCCCAAGCGGTTGCAAAGAATGCGTCGCTGGCAATTTCCGGCTACCGGAGCCGTCAGGGCGTGTTCGATCCGGAACAGCAATCCGCGCTCCAGTTGCAGCAACTATCAAAGCTCCAGGACAGATTGATCCAGGCGCAAACGCAGCTCGCGCAACTGGTGGCGATCTCACCTCAGAACTCGCAAGTCTCGGCACTTCGCTCCACCGTCCAGTCGCTTCAGCGCGCCATCGATAATGCGACTAGCAACGTGACCGGCCCGAACGGTTCGCTCTCGAAGAAGGCCCCCGACTACGAGCGCCTGGCGCTGGATCAGGCGTTCGCAAACAAGCAACTCGCGTCGGCACTCGACTTCTTCGAGGTGACGCGAAGCGACGCCAGCCGGAAGCGGCTGTATCTAGAGCGCCTCGTGCAACCCAACGCACCGGATGTCGCCATTGAACCGCTTCGTCTGCGTTCAATCGCAACCGTATTCGTTTGCGGACTGATTGCCTGGGGCATTCTGACGCTGCTGCTCGCAGGCGTGCGCGAACATCACGACTGAGCGAGGCGAGCGCGATGCACCACGAAACTTCGCTTTCGCGATCATTCGCCATACAGCGCCGCGTCATCGGTGCGCTACTCATGCGCGAGATTCTGACGCGCTATGGTCGGCACAACATCGGCTTTCTGTGGATATTTGCGGAACCGATGATGTTCACACTGGGCGTCACGACAATGTGGACCGCGCTGAAGTCGATGCACGGCTCCAACCTGCCCATTGTTCCCTTCGCGGTGACCGGATACTCCACCGTGCTCATGTGGCGGAACATGTCCAACCGCTGCTGCCATACGATCGAGCCCAATCTCTCGCTTCTTTTCCATCGCAACGTCCGGGTGCTGGATCTCTTCGCCGCGCGCATCCTGCTCGAGATCGCCGGCGCCACGATGTCGTTCGTGTTCATTTCGCTGTTCTTCATCACCTCCGGGATGATGGAGCCGCCCGACGATGTCTGGACGATCCTGATCGGGTGGGGATTGCTCGCATACTTCTCTGCCGCACTTAGCCTGTTCGTCGGCGCGTTCGCCGGTGATAGCGAGACGTTCCAGCGCTTCTGGCACACGATCGCCTACTTCCTGTTCCCCATTTCAGGCGCAGTCTTCATGGTGGATTGGCTTCCCCATGCCGTGCAGCCGTATGCATTGCTGGTGCCCATGGTCAATGTGGTGGAGATCGTGCGCGAAGGCTATTTCGGCCGGGGAGTGCATGCGCAATACAGCATCCCCTATGTCGTCACCGTCTCTTCTGTCCTGCTGCTAATTGGATTGCTCGCTGCTCGTCATTTGGCGCGAAAGCTGGAGCCAGCATGATCGAACTCAAAAATGTGGTGAAGCAATACAAGACCCGCGCCGGTCTGCGCACGGTGCTCGACGGTGTCAACCTGACCATCAAACCGGGCGAGAAGGTCGGCATTCTGGGCATGAACGGCGCAGGCAAATCGACCCTCATTCGCATGATCAGCGGCGTCGAGTACCCCAGCTCCGGCACGGTGCGGCGCACCATGTCCGTATCGTGGCCACTCGCGTTTTCCGGTGGGTTTCAGGGAAGCCTGACGGGACTGGACAACCTGAAGTTCGTTTGCCGGGTCTATGGGCGCGACTACCGGGAAGCCGAGCCCTTCGTGCGCGACTTCGCGGAGCTGGGCGCGTACTTTACCGAGCCGGTCAAGCATTACTCGAGCGGCATGCGTGCACGGCTCGCATTCGCCTTGTCGATGGCGATTGAGTTCGACTGCTTCCTTATCGATGAAGTCGTGACCGTTGGCGACAGCCGTTTCCACGAAAAATGCGAACGCGAGCTGTTTGAACGACGCAGCGACAGGGCACTCATTTTCGTCTCTCACGACCGACGCACGATCTCCGAACATTGCCAGCGCGCCAACGTGCTGAAGGACGGAAAAATCCACGTATTCCAGAACATCGACGACGCCTATGCGTTCTACGATGGTCAAGAATCCAGTTAAGACATGACACGAAGAAAGATTCTGCTCGAGATGAGACCTGCGCTCGACGGCTTCGCGGGCATTCCTCAGGAGACGCGCCTGCTATTTCGCGGCATGAAGACGCTCGACCTCTTCGAGGTCGAGGGACTGTTGCAGCATTCCGGCCGCCATCTGAGCAAAGGAACGAAGCACCGCGTAGCCCGCCCAGGCAAGCCGTTCGCTCAGGCAAGACAGATCAATCGGGTGTCGCGTTCGATCATCTCGTTGCAGGACAGTGCGCGCCGTTCAGCGAGCGAGCACGTGCTCGACTACCTTCGTAAAAACTTGGGGGTGCCATTCGCCAAAGCGATCGCGCTTCTCGGCGGTTCGCTGAAGTTGACACATTTCGACCCGACGCTGTTTCGTGATTACATCTGGCGCGGTCTTTTCGCAAAGACACTGCCGCCTTCGGATTTCGCGCTCACGACAACCAGTCACTTCCGTGTGTTGCGCACGCCCTGGAAGCTCATGCACCGCATCGGCATGAAGGGCGCATTGCTCAGCGGCACCTACCTGAGCATCGACACTTCCGAATTCGCCTATTTCATCGCGCAGACGCCCTACCCGGGCCGGGTATCGAAGACCACAACTTTCGTCGTGCGTTACCACGATGCCTTGCCAGTTCTGATGCCTCACACCATCGGCGACAAGTCATTCCATCAGGCGTCGCACTTCAACGCCTTGCGCTCCAACGTGCGCGACGGGGCCTACTTCGCCTGCGTCTCCAAGGCGACGCGCGACGATCTGGTGTCGATCTTTCCCGAGGCCGCCGAGCGCGCGCATGTCATACCCAACATGGTGTCGCACGACTACTACCCGGAGGAGTCGTCGCCTACCCGTGTGTTCGAGATCATCAGGAGCCGCACGGCGGCCATTCCCAAGCTGAGAACCAAGCTCGTTCAGCCGGTGACGCACAAGCGCGCGCCGCTCGGAGCAACGCTCAACTACCTGCTCGTGGTGTCCACCATCGAACCGAGGAAGAACCATGCGCGGTTGCTCGAAGCGTGGGAGACGCTGCGCTCGTCAGGTTTCCCGGATCTCAAGCTTGTGGTGGTCGGCTCGCTAGGCTGGGACTACTCACCGATTATCGAGAGCTTCGTCCCCTGGATTGAACGAGGCGAGTTGCACTATCTCAGCAAGGTTCCTTCGCCCGATCTTCGCGTTCTTTATCGGCACGCCCGGGCAACGATTTGCCCGAGCCTTGGTGAAGGGTTCGATTACTCAGGCGTTGAAGCCATGCGCAGTGGTGGCATTGTCGTGGCCTCCGACATTCCGGTGCATCGAGAGGTGTACGAGGACATGGCCGAATACTTCAATCCGTACTCGACCCCCGACGCGGTAAGCGCGATCCGCTGCGTACTCACGCCCGAGTTTCAGGCCGGGCGCGCAAAGCGGATCGAGCAAGGTATCCAATTCACGACTCGATACTCTCCCGAACACATATTGCCGATCTGGGAGCGCTTCTTTCAGCATCTCGATGAACAAGGTGGACGTGCACAATGAAATTGCCTCTCTTTAGCAGCGAAAAGAAACCCGTCAACGACACTCCGGCCGTGGATCGCGACCTGACACTCCTTGCGCATGTCGAGCCGTTTGTCGACCTGAACGTGGCACAAGCGCGTGTGAATGCGATGGATCACGCCGTGATCGCCCGCTTCGAGACCATGATCCGGCAACGGCTCAACGCCGATTCGCCCGAGCAACTGGCGGCCTCGTTGGCCAGCGTGCTGTCGGAGATCAAGGCGGACGTGCACTATCTCAACGCCGCCCTCGTCGACGCGCGCCGCTATCGCGACCCCAATTTCAACTTCCAGACGCCGGACCACGAGTCGAAGAAACACAAGGTGGATGCTGTCGAGATCGATTTGCGCGGCCACATCACGGGGGGGAACTGGTACTACGCCGAGGTCGATGGCCGCTGGGCAGGTCCTGAATCCCAAAGCTCCTTGCTGTTTCCTTCGTTGGACGAAGGCGCTTATCGCATGGAATTCGATATCGTGGACGAAATCGAAGCCGGCGTGATCGATGGCATGGCAATGTTCGTCAACGGCCTGCCCGTCATGTTCACGCGCACGAACCCCGGCCTGCCGACGAAGCTCGAGGCCAACTTCACGGTCGACGCCGATTACAAGCTGCCTTTCTGGTCGCTCAAGCTGCAATTCAGCAAATTGCGTTCGCCGGCTGCCCTTAACGGCTCCGATGATCGTCGTACGCTTGCCATTCGTGCCGCAGCGGTGCGATTCATCAAGGTCGGCGCATGAATATCCTTTGGATATCGCCAACGCCATCGCATCCGCAGGATGCAGGTAATCGCGCCCACATCCATGCCATGGGCAAGCAATTGCTTGCGGCCGGGCATCACGTGACCTTCATGCTCTACGGGCAGGAATCCAGCACGCCCGAAGCGCGTGAGGAGATGCGGAATTTCTGGTCGGAGTTCGTTTTCGTTCCCAAGACCGTCAACGAACGCGAACGCAGTCTGGGCGAGCTGTGGGGCATCGACGATTGGTTTCGCCGCGACATGGAGATCGCGGTGGAATTCATGCGCAGTCAAGGCGAATACGACGTCGTGTATTGCGAGTACGTGTTCATGAGCAAGGCGCTGACGTACTTCCCCGACAAGTGTCTCAAGGTGCTCAGTTGCCACGACCGCATGAGCGGCCGCGCCGAAATGCTCATGCGCAACGGCATTGCTCCGGACTTTTTCTATACGACGCCGGAGGAAGAGGCCAAGGCGCTGAATCGGGCCGATCTCGTTCTTGCAATTCAGGACGAGGAGAAGCGCTATTTCGAATCGATCACCAGCAAGCCGGTTCTTGAGGTCAACTACCCTCTCGAACGACGCACCATTGCCAAGACGCCCCCCGAGAAGCGTTTGCGTCTTGGCTACATGGCGTCAAACAACTCCCTTAATCGCAAGTCTCTGGAAGTATTCGTTTCGGAGCTTCGCCGACGCCCGCACCTGCTGCCGGACGTAACACTCGTTTTGTCCGGTTCGATCTGCGATCGCGCACCGCAGTTCAAGGAACTGGACACGGTGCTGTTGGGCCGTGTCGACGAGGAGAGCGACTTCTACGCGCAAGTCGATATCGTCATCAACCCGATGATCGACGGCACCGGTCTCAAGATCAAAACGGTGTCGGCGATTCAGCATCGAATGCCATTCCTCTCGACGGTGTCGGGCAGCGCCGGAATTCCGGGCGATCTGCCTGAGCACAAGTCGCAAACGATTGTCGACATGGCGGACCACGTCGAGAATCTGGTGAAGAATCGTCACCGCCTGGCGGAGATCGAAGCTGAATCGGTACGCCTTCTTGATTCCTATTCCGTGCGCTCGCGGCAACAGATCGACGATCTGCTGCAATGCATTGAAACGCTGAGCACGCGGCATGCGCGCAAGAAGCGCGTGCTCGTCGTCACTGACCGGCCGTTTTGGGAACCCGGCCTCGGAAGCCACTCCAGAATCGAGACACTTTGCGCCGAACTCAAACGTGAGAGCGAACTCACGGTCTTTTTCCTCGGCAGTCTCTATCCTGCCCGTAATGAAGAGATCAAACGAGCCGGCTTTGAGGGCCGCATCGTTAGTTTCAAGGACTATGAGCAGGCGGCCAAGCAGCTCAATACCGAGAGTCGCGCTCCCGCCCACGAGACGCTGAAACGCTGGCGTCATCACAGCTTCTTCCGGTCGCTGAGCGTCTATCTTTCGCGGGCTGAGGCTTTCGACACTGTCGTCATCGAGTACATCTGGCTCGCGTACCTGGCAGACGCTGTGCCGCCGGGACCAATCAAGGTTCTGGATACTCACGACCTTATGTCGTACCGCGAATATCGCTTCACGGAACTCGGGCTGAAGCACCACATCTCGCTTACGTTGGCCGAGGAGAAATCCCTGCTCGAGAATTTTGACGCCGTCCTCGCCATCCAGGACGTGGAAGCGCGCAAGCTCGAACAGATCCTCGAGAAGCCACTTGTTCTCTGTTGCCCCCACGGGGTCACGGTGCAGACCGAACGCGCGAGTTACCCGCATGAAGGACTGACGCTCGGCTTCGTCGGCGGAAACAGCGATGCGAACTTTGAGGCGATTCGCTGGTTCCTCGACCAGGTCTGGCCAGTGGTATCGCGCTTCGGCGTCTCGCTCAATATCTTTGGCTCCGTATGTTCGCGCCTCGGCGATGTAGAGCCCGGCGTTCGCCTGCGCGGGCTTTCCGAGCGGCTCTCAGATATTTACGAACAGTGCGACGTATTGATTAACCCGATCATTCAGGGCGGTGGCATCAAGATCAAGTCGGTCGAAGCGCTAGCGTTCGGCCGTGCGCTCATCGCCTCGCCGGAGGGGGTCGTCGGCATTCGCGACCCGGAGAGCTCCGGCATCGTCGTGGCCCGCTCGCGCACGGAGTTCATCGACGCGATTCTCGATTTCGCGCGTCATCCCCAAAAGGTGGAGCAGTTCGCCGCCGCTGCATCGAAGGCAGCCCGGATGCAGTTCGAACCGGCCGTCGCCTTCCTTCCGCTGACGAAGCTGATCGCGGAGCTATAAACGTGACTTCAATCAAACGCATCGTCGTAACCGGCGATTTCCTTCGACTCAACGCCAATGGCGACGCGTCGCAAAGCGTCAACATCAAGTGGTTGTATCACCTGATCCGACCCGCACTTCAGCGAGTCGGCGCGCTGCCGATTTCCGTCTTGGTTGCGACCGGGGACGAGCGGTGTTTTGCTCGTCAATATTACGAGATCAGCGGTCTGCCTCCTTCGCTGGATTCCTGGGTCAAACTGTTCAATGTCCATCCGGACACTCGTGCGCTCGCGGCGATCCACGATCGTCTGCACGATGCCCTGGTCATCGCTTTCGAGCTTCCCGAGGGAATCCGCAGCGCGTTGGACAGCCTCGAAATTCCGTACGTCGACTTCACCGTCCATCCGGCGCGCTTCCTTGACGACCTTCTGTTTGGCGTCAGAAGCAACGTGCCGGGCCTTGGCGAAGTGCTGAGCGAGTTCGTCGTGTTCGATGAAGAGATCTCTCTGGCGGCGGGTCTGGCGATGGCGACGCTCGCAAAACTGCCGCACGTCGCCCCTGTTGCGGGCTTCGAAAATGTTGCGCTGTTCGCGGGACAGACAACAGACGACAAGGTGCTGATCCGAAACGGCAAGCTTCTCGAGTCGAACGAGTTTCTCGATCAATTCAGCGCGCTGTGTCAGTCTCACTCGAAGGTGTTGGTGAAGCCCCACCCGTATGCGAAAGACAATCCGATGGTCGTTGCACTGACCCGGCTCTTTCACAACACGGAGTTGATCAGTACCAACTTCTACCACCTGCTTGCGCAGGAACCGATCACGCATGTGTATAGCATCACCTCCAGTACGTCGATCGAGGCTGCGTATTTCGACAAGCGCGGTGTTCACCTCGCGCACTATCCGTACGCGTTCTCAGATCACAACGCTTCCGGCGGTCACTATCTGACCATTCGACCCGCGTTCTTCCTGCCGCAATTCTGGGGGAAAGTTCTGGGTCAGTTGGCATTGCCGACGCGCTCGTATAAGCCTGTGGAACTGGGCGCCGAGCGCAGCCGGATGCGCAAGAGTATGCGCAACTTCTGGGGCGCCGATATCTTCGAGACGATCTGACGCGACGAGATGTCCATTGCGTGAGCCGGCACGGAAACCCCGTCAGCCATGAACAGAGAATGAAAGTGATGCAACTCCGACAAACTACTGCATTGGCGACGCTCGTATGCGCCGCCTTCGCGCTGACGTCTTGCAGCGTCGTACCGTCATCGGGCCCCACGGCCCGGCAAGTCGAATCGGCATCCGAGCCGTCCACCTCCGCGGTTGCTCAGAGCGAAGGCTTCATTCAGATCGTCGATGTCACCGATGACGTAGCCCGGCGCCTGATCGCCGACGAAAGATCGATCGACTTCGCCTCGACGTTTGGCGGCAAACTTGGCGCGACGCAGCTCCTGGGCGCAGGAGACAGTATCGAGGTGTCGGTTTGGGAGGCGCCACCTGCCACGCTGTTCGGCATGTCGTCGACGCCTGGCGATGCGTCTGTCGGGTCGAAGGTCACCACGCTGCCGGCACAGACTATCGACGTCGACGGAAAGATCAGTGTGCCTTTCGTGGGCCCGGTTCAAGCGGCAGGAAAGTCAACCGCGGAGTTGGGAAGGGTTATTGCGGGGCGTCTGAAGGGTAAGGCAAACGACCCGCAGGTCATCGTGCGACGTGTGCGCAACTCGACATCCTACGTGACGGTTGTGGGTGACGTGGCAAACAGCGCTCGCATGGAATTGACCTCCGGCGGAGAACGTCTGCTTGACGCCATTGCCAACGTCGGCGGCACGCGACAAGCCGTCGACAAGACCATGATTCAGCTCACTCGCGGTAGCCGGGTCGAATCGCTCCCGTTGCAGACGATCATTCGCGATCCGCGCCAGAACGTTCCGCTGCAAGCAGGAGACGTCATTACGGCGCTGTTCCAGCCGCTGAGCTTCACGGTGTTGGGCGCCTCCGGAAAGAACGACGAAATCAATTTCGAAGCGCAAGGCATCACGCTCTCGCAAGCGCTCGCGCGTGCGGGCGGCCTCAATGACAGCCGGTCGGACCCGCGGGGGGTTTTCATCTTTCGTATGGAACGCAAGGATGCGCTGGAGTGGCCAAACGCCCCGGTTCGCGTCACGCCTGAAAATCTTGTCCCGGTCATCTATCGCGTCAATCTGAAGGATCCTGCTGCATTCTTCGCGACGCAATCGTTCCGCGTGCACAACAAGGATCTCGTCTATATCTCGAATGCACCTGCGGCAGAGTTGCAGAAGTTCCTGAACCTCGTATTCACGGTCGTTTATCCGGTGACGAACATTATCCGTACGTATTGATTGGCAACCCGACGCACCTGACATTGCCCTGGACCCTATGAACTCGATCTCCATCAGCCGTAACCTGCACCTTACCGTGGTCGCCGCAGTCTTGATGAGCGGAGCTTCAGCACACGCTGCCGAGAACACCGCCAGTTGCGCCGGCAGCGATGTCACCTGCGTGGCCGGGAACGTCAAACTGGATCCGAACCGACGCTACTCGACGACGTTGAAGATCACGAGTTCGAATACCACGCTGGACTGTAACGGCGCGGTCATTGACCTCGAGAACCGGCTGCCATCGGGTATCGAGGTCGACTCACTGGGTTCGCCGCTTAGCAACGTCGAAATTCGGAACTGCACGGTACTCAATGCACGCGCCAACGGGATCATGATCGGTTGGAGCGCGCCGGACCGGCAGAAGGCTGAGAAGTACAGCAAGGAAGATCTGTATCGTCTCACGCCAACCGACGTACGACTGCGCAACGTCAGCGTGCGAAACGCCGGTGCTGTCGGCATTTATCTAGACGACTACGTGACCCATGCGCTCATCGACCAGAGCCAGATCACCGGGTCGGGCAGCGTCGGGATCTACATCGAACATAGCTCGCGATGGAATACCGTTCAGAATTCGGTCATCGCCGGCAATGGCGATGCGCTGCGACGCGAGGGCATTGCCATCGACTCTTCGTTGGGCAACAAGATCCTGCACAACCAGATTTCCGGCAACTTCGCAGGCGGGGTGTACTTGTACCGGAATTGCTCCGAGCACTACGAAGAAGATCCTAAACAAGCGCGTCGCTGGCAGAGTAGCGACCAGAATACGATCGAACAAAACGATATTTCCGGCGGGCGCACGGGGGTCTGGGTGGCATCCCGTCAAAGTATGGATGTCCGCAGCATGCAATGCGGAAACCCGTACTACGGCGACGGAAAATATTCGTTGGACTCCGCCAAGCACAACAACGTCGTTGGCAACTCGATTCGCGACACGGATTACGGCGTCATCGTCGAGGACAACGACAACCTTGTGCAGAACAACACGCTCACGGACGTTCGCACCATCGGGATAAAGGTGGGCAGCATTGCACGCGACAAATTTCTGAATCAGCCGGTGACTGGCACCCAAGTCATCGGTAATCGATTTGTCCGCGTGACCCAACCCATCGCGACCGTGGGCGACGCAAAGATCTCCGGTCAGCAAAACGACTAGCCAGGCAATGCGCCGTTCTTTCCATGCGGCTCCGGTCCCGACCGGTGCCCGGAGTCGCGCGAAGACGCACCGTCATGTCCACCAGATTTCCGCCGATCCTTTTAGACGTATCTCGCCTCATCACTCGACTCGCCGAGAGGAAGCTTCCTACCGGGGTCGATAGAGTGAGCATCGAGTACGTTCGCCGCTACGGCATGCTGAGTAACACGCGCGCCGTGCTGTCGGAATCTGGGTATAGCGCAATACTGTCGCACGCCGAGTCTCGGCGTGCCTTTGATCTCATCCTGGATCAGCGTCAACCATCGGCCGGAGGTGCGCGGCGGGTCATCGCCAAAGCCGTATGGCAATTTCTAAGGACGCGCCCATGCGTCGAACGTGGCATTTTGCTGCATACGAGCCACTCCGGGCTCGAGCGCGAAAGGTATTTGCTCGATATGCGCCGGCGTGGCGTTCGTCCCGTAGTACTCGTGCATGATCTGATTCCCGTGACACACGAGGAATACTGCCGCCCGGGAGTCAAGAAAACGCACCGGCAGCGCGTTCACTTTGCCCTCAAGCATGCGAGCGGCATTCTCGCCAACTCGCAGGACACTCTCGATACGCTCGCAGCCGAAGCCGATCGGCAGGCGATGAAAATACCCATGTCCGCAGTGGCACGGTTGGCGTCCGGCATTACGTCGCGTATTGAGACGGTACGTCCGTGCGAGCGCCCGTACTTCGTCATGCTCGGGACCATCGAGCCGCGCAAGAATCACTGGTTCATCCTGCATGTGTGGCGTCGGTTGGTCGAGGCATTGGGCCATTCCGCACCAATGTTGTTCATCATCGGGCGCCGCGGCTGGGAATGCGAGAACGTCGTCGATCTGCTTGAGCGTTGTGAGCCTCTGCGCGAGCACGTCGTCGAGCTTCCCGATTGCAATGATGCCGAGCTGCACGCCTATCTCGGCCACGCGCAGGCGCTACTCTTCCCCTCATTCGTCGAAGGCTATGGCATGCCGCTCGTCGAAGCGCTCTCACTTGGCGTTCCGGTTCTTGCGAGCGACCTCAAGGTGTTCCGGGAAATCGCAGGCATCACACCCGACTATCTCGATCCGTTGGATGGTCCTTCATGGTTTCAGAAAATCCGCTCATACGCTGCGCAGGCAAGTGCAGAACGCGATGCCCAGTTGATGCGCATTTCGCAGTTCCGTGCGCCGACCTGGGCCGAGCACTTCCAGAACGTCGATCGTCTGCTCGATAGGTTGGCCTGACATGGCGCATTCGGGCGACGTCACGCCACCGCCGGGCTCCGCGCCCCCATCGGTGACGCATTTTCCTGCGGGCACCGATATCGTAGCGAAACAACGCGTTGGCAGACGCACTACGGCGACCCGGCGTCCGCCAGGGGCTGGCAGGGTGCCGATCGCACCGCGCGCCACGAGACGATCCCCGGCACTCGCCTGGTTCGCACGCGATGCAGGAGATCCGTGTTCAGACCGATTCGCGCGCCTGCTCGATCGAACGTTGTTGTCACTGGCAGCGGCAACGCCAGCGCAAGTGCACGATGATGAATTGCGGACGTTGATGGCTCGCGCGCGCACGCTTCGCGCGTTTGATTCCATCGACAAAGCATGCGGGAGCGTACCTGAACGACTCGGGAGTGGGTTGCCGACCCGGGTGCTGTTGATAGACGAGCGAGTGTCGGTGCCCGGCGCGGCATGGCGTGGACGTCAGCGCGTGACGGCGTTTCGTCACCTCGTCGCCCGAGCGTTGGCCGCCCACCCCGTTGCGGAATTCTGGATTGCCCGCTCTGCGGGGGACGGCAGCGGACGCTGGCTTTCCGAGTGCTTCGCAGGTCGTTTGCCCGAGCCGCTTCGATTCGCGGACGATCGCACCACGGTTTGCCAGATGATCGAGTCCGCCGACCACGTGTACACGGTGTCCGCCCCGGAAGGGATGCATGCATTGCTCGCGGACGTTCCACTGCATGTGCAGGGAACGCCGTATTACGCCGGTTGGGGGCTCACTCACGATGCGTATCCGAGACCCGAACGGCGCTCGCGCCCTAGCGTTGCCATGCTTTTTTACGCCGTATTCTGTCGCCTCGCCAGCTACCGCGATCCATCATCGCGGGCGCGAGGGAATTTGGGGGCGTTGCTCGACTGCATCGCCTTGCAGCGGTCCGTCCAGCAGCGCTATGCGGCAATTCCCAACGTTGTCGGAATCCGATTCCAGTTATGGAAGCGCCGTTTCGCCACCCCCTTCCTTGGCGCCGGTGGCGGCTCACTCAGGTGGACCGACGACCCCGCTGCGGTTTCAAGCGAGGAGTGTGCGGCACTATGGGGAGCCCGCGACGCTCATGCTTTGCCGGCCAAGGCTCGCTATGTCCGCATCGAAGACGGATTCCTGCATTCGACGGGCCTTGGTTCCGACCTGAGTGCACCACTCAGTCAGGTCGTCGATACGCTCGGGATCTACTTTGATCCGACCCGTCCGAGCGATTTGAATCGCCTGCTAAACAGGGCGACATTCGACGAGGCGGAACGGGCACGGGCTGCCGCGTTACGCGCGCGAATTGTCGCCGAAGGGCTGACCAAATATAACCTGGGCCGACGCCGGCCTGACTGGCAGTTGCCGGCCGGACGAACGGTCGTACTGGTCCCGGGGCAGGTTGCCGACGACGCGTCGGTTCGCCTCGGCACCCGTGGTATCTCGACGGCAGAGGCGCTACTCGAGGCGGTGCGGGCAGCCCGCCCGGATGCGTGGATCATCTACAAGCCACATCCGGACGTGCTCTCCGGGAATCGTCGTGGCCTTGTCTACGCGGCAAGGCACGCCGACAGGGTCGACACGACATGCGATCTCATCTCTCTCATCGAGATTGCGGACGAGGTTCACACGTTGTCGTCACTCGCTGGTTTCGAAGCATTGTTACGCGGCAAGAAGGTCCGTACGTATGGCATGCCGTTCTACGCGGGATGGGGACTCACTGACGATGTCCTCCCGTCGTTGCCGTCGCGTGAGCGCACGCTGACGCTGGATATGCTGACTGCGGGGGTGCTGCTGCGCTACCCCTTGTATTGGGATTGGCGGCTCATGCTCTTTACTACGCCGGAGCATGTCGTAGATTTACTGGCAGAGCATGCCGGACGTCCGTTGCGTTCGGTGGCGGGAGATCGTCTGCGGCTCGCTCGCAAAGCCTGGCGCTGGATGCGAAATCTCTGCGCGTATGTCATCTGGCGCAGGCAAGCGCGATCGTCAACTCGTCGCGACAGGCCGAATCAGATATCAGCCTCCAACGACTTGTCTTTTTGAGCGACTCCGGGCATTAGCACCTATCCGGTAGTGCTTTGCGAGGGGAGTTACGCGCCCTCCCGATGCCTAGCCGGCAACGGTCCAGCGACGACAACGATGAGGATGAGGGCTTTCGCCCTCCCCCGCATTCACGTTCGTGACTTTAACGCTTCGTGCGATCGGCGCTGGACAGCCCGATTAGCGCGTGGTCATGCCGACCGGTGGCTGGACGCGTTGAATCGTGTTCACTTGAACGCCGGCAAGCGTGGCGATGCCATTCGCGGCGTCGGACCCCACGTTCTCGGCAACGAGACCGATGCCGTTGATCGTCGTACGCGCGGTGTCTTCAACGGTGTAAGTGTTACCAGCCACCTCCACACGCGCCTTGATATGGTCGCTGCCAGCCAGGACGCCCAACAACACCCGGGCGGCGGTCGAGCGA
>Ga0181519_10000299_pt1 | contig 46559 bp, 48 predicted proteins | sample PEATcosm2014_Bin_26_FD_121102 | JGI IMG/M metagenome (GOLD analysis project Ga0181519, IMG submission 121102) | Peatland microbial communities from MTU Mesocosm Facility, Houghton, MI, USA - PEATcosm2014_Bin02_10_metaG | ecosystem: Environmental > Terrestrial > Soil > Wetlands > Peat | place...
ACCGGCGCGCTCGCGACCGGCGCCGCGGCGGGCACCGGCGCCTGGGCCGGACGCACGCTCGCCGCCGCGGGCGCGGGCCGCGCCGTGGCGACAGCGCGGGGCGCTGCCACTGCCGCCGGCTTCAGCACCGGCGGGGCGGGCGGCGGCACCACGACGGCCGCGGCTGCCCGTGCCGGCGCCTCGGGCGCCGGCCGCAGGCGCGCGATCGCGCCCTCGATCAGCGTCTCGTCGTAGTCGACGGCGGTGATCAGCTCGATGCCGCCGTCGATGCGCTTGTTCGAGATGATGACGGCATCCGGACCCTGCTCGGCGCGCACCTGGGCGAGCGCCTCGCGCATCGAATCCGCCACGAACCTCTTGATCTTCATATGTCCTCCCGCAGACGCGGCCGGCGCCGGGCGTTAACGCCCGACAGCGGCCACGACCCGGATCCGCCGGTTTTCCGGCACTTCGTTGTAAGCGAGCACGCTCAGCGCCGGCACGCTGTGCCGGAGCAGCCGCGCGAGCCACGGCCTCAGTTTTGGAGTCGTCAGCAGCACCGCCGGCTCACCGGCCGCCTCCTGGCGGCGCGTCGTGTCGGCCAGCGCCTGGCACATGCGGTCGGCGAGACCCGGCTCGATGCCAGGACCGTCGCCGCCACCGAGCATCGAATCGCCGAGCACCTGTTCCAGCTGCCCGTCGAGCGTGATCACCGGCAGCTCCTGCCGCAGGCCGGTGATCGACTGCACGATCGAGCGGCCGAGCGCGATGCGGACCGCGGCGACCAGTTGCGTCGGGTCCTGGGTGCGCGGCGCGTTCTCGGCCATGGTCTCGGCAATGACGCGCAGGTTCCTGAGCGGCACGCGCTCGAGCAGCAGGCTCTGCAGCACCTTCACCACGACGCTCATGGCGAGCGCCTTCGGCACGAGCTCGTCGACCAGCTTCGGCGCCGCCTTCTGCAGGCGGTTGAGGAGCTGCTGCACTTCCTCGTGGCCGAGCAGCTCGTGCGCGTGCTGCTGCAGGAGCTGCGACAGGTGCGTCGCGATCACCGTGCCGGCGTCGACGACGGTGTAGCCCTGCGTCTGCGCCTGCTCGCGGCGGACGCGCTCGATCCACACCGCGTCGAGGCCGAAGGCGGGATCCTTGCCTGCGATTCCCGGCACCGGGCCCGCCACCGTGCCCGGATTGATCGCGAGGTCGCGGTCCGGGAACACCTCGGCCTCGCCGACCGGCACGCCCTGCACGGTGATGCGGTAGCTGTTGGGACCGAGGTCGAGGTTGTCGCGGATGTGGACCGCGGGGACGAGGAAGCCGAGCTCCTCGGAGAGCTTCTTGCGCACGCCCTTGATGCGGCCCATCAGCTCCCCGCCCTGCGCCTTGTCGACCAGCGCGATCAGCCGGTAGCCGACCTCGAGGCCGATCGGGTCGACCGTCTCGACGTCGTCCCAGGACAGCTCGCGCGCCTCCGGCGGCGTCTGCGGGCCGACCGGCGCGGCGGGCGCGGGCGGCGCGGCCGCGGCCGCCTCCGCCTTCTTCTGCAGCAGCCACGCGCCAGCGCCGGACAGCGCCGCCATGGCGAGGAAGGCGAGGTTCGGCATGCCGGGCACGAGGCCCATGAGGCCGAGGATGCCGGCCGACACCGCGAGCGCCTTCGGCTGGCCGAGCATCTGCTTGGCCACCTGCTGGCTCATGTCCGAGGCGCGCGACATGCGGGTGACGATGATCGCGACGGCGACCGACAGCAGAAGCGCCGGGATCTGCGCGACCAGGCCGTCGCCGATCGTCAGCAGCGTGTAGGTGCGGCCCGCGGCGCCGAAGTCGAGGCCATGCTGCAGCATGCCGATGGCGAGGCCACCGAAGATGTTGATGAACACGATCATGATGCCGGCGATCGCGTCGCCGCGCACGAACTTGGAGGCGCCGTCCATCGCGCCGTAGAAGTCCGCTTCCTCGCGGATCTCCTGGCGCCGGATTCCGGCCTCGGCCTGCGAGATGATGCCGGCATTGAGGTCGGCGTCGATCGCCATCTGCTTGCCGGGCATCGCGTCGAGCGTGAAGCGCGCCGTGACCTCGGAGACGCGGCCCGCGCCCTTGGTGACCACCATGAAGTTGATGATCACGAGGATCATGAACACCACCACGCCGACCGCGTAGTTGCCGCCGATCACGAACGAGCCGAAGGCGTGGATCACCTGGCCGGCCGCGGTCGGTCCGGTGTGGCCCTCGAGCAGCACGACGCGCGTCGAGGCGACGTTGAGCGCGAGCCGGAGCAGCGTCGCACCGAGCAGCACGGTCGGGAACACCGCGAAGTCGACCGGGCGACGCACGTAGATGACCGCGAGGATCACGACCAGCGACAGCGAGATGTTGAACGTGAACAGGAGGTCGAGCACGAACGGCGGCAGCGGCAGCACCAGCATGCCGAGCATCACGATCAGCAGCAGCGGGACCGCGAGGCCCTGGCGGCCGAACTCCATCAGGAGGTCTGAGGTGGGGCGGGCGGCGCTCATTCAGCGGCTCCGGCCGTGTCGAACTTGGCACGCAGCTGCGGATCGACTTCCGGCGTCGGCCGCCGGAGGCGTGCGGCGCGGGTCGGGGTGAGCGTGCGCAGCTGGAATACGTAGCTCAGCACCTGCGCGACCGCGAGGTACAGCCCGGTCGGGATCTCGCGGCCGATCTCGGTACTGCCGTGCAGCACGCGCGCCAGCACCGGCGCCTCGAACAGCGGCACGCCGGCACCCTCGGCGACGCGCCGGATCTCGAGCGCCATCAGGTCGCGGCCCTTGGCGAGCACGCGCGGCGCCTTCATCTTGGCGGGGTCGTACTTGAGTGCGACCGCGTAGTGCGTCGGGTTCGTGACCACCACGTCCGCCCGCGGCACGTCCATCATCATGCGGCGGCGCGACATCTTGCGCTGCAGGTTGCGGATGCGGGCCTTGACCTCCGGGCGACCGTCGGTCTCCTTGCCCTCTTCCTTCACTTCCTCGCGCGTCATCTTCAGCTGGCGGCGGTGGTTCCACCACTGGAACGGCGCGTCGACGCCCGCGATCACGATCAGGCCGCAGCTCATGAGGAGCAGCGCGAGGGTCAGCAGGTGCGCCGCCTGGCCCATGCTCGGCACCGTCGCCATCGCACCGAGCGCGACGGTGTCCTTGACAAGCCACATGCCGACCGCAGCGGCGATCGCGCCGACCACAACGAACTTGAGCAGCGCCTTCACGAGCTCCGCGAGCCCGCTGACGCCGAAGATGCGACCGAGGCCGTTCACCGGGTTGAGGCGCGAGAAGTCGGGCAGCAGCGCCTCGCCGCTGAACACCCAGCCGCCGAGCGCGAGCGGTGCGAGCACCGCCGCGGCGGTCACCGCAGCGAAGAACGGCAGCACGCTGAGCAGCGCCTCGGCCACGGTGGTGCCGAGCTGGCGGCCCATCGACCCCGGGTCGCTGAGTACCAGCGGATCAAACGTCAGGCCGGCACGCATCACGCCCGCGAAGGAGTGCGCCAGCGTGCCGCCGGAGCCGAGCAGTGCGCCGCTGCCGGCGATCATGACGGCCGCGGTCCCGAGCTCTTTCGAGCGCGCCACCTGGCCGCGCTCGCGCGCGTCGCGCTGCCGCTTGGCGGTCGGCTCTTCGGTCTTTTCGGCATCGGAGCTGTCGTCGGCCATGGCGCTCAGTGCCCCCCGGCCAGCTGGCGCGCGACGGCCAGCGATTCATCGAGCATCCGTTCGAAGCTGCCCTGCAGCGAGGGCAGGCTCAGCATCAGCATCGCGAAGCCGAGCAGCATGCTGACCGGGAAGCCGACCGCGAACAGGTTGAGCTGCGGCGCAGCGCGGCTGACGACGCCGAGCGCGAGGTTGACGAGCAGCAGGCCCACCACCGCGGGCAGCGCGACGACGATGCCGGCCTCGAACATCTTGCCGCCCCAGCCGACGACGGTGGCGAGCTGCGGCACCGTCAGGCCCTCGGGGCCCGCCGGCAGCCAGCGGAAGCTGTCGGCGAGCACGCTGAGGAGCGCGATGTGGCCGTCCACCGCGAGGAACAGCAGCATGCCGAGGATCGTGAACAGCTGGCCGACGACGACGGTGCTGGCGCCGCGGTTCGGATCGACCATGGTCGCGAAGCCGAGCCCCATGGTGTTCGCGATCACCTGGCCGGCGAGCAGCAGCGCGTCGAACAGGATCTGCACGACGACGCCGATCGCGAAGCCGATCAGCAGCTGCTGCACGACCGTGACCGCCGCCATCGGGCTCAGCGGATCGATCGGCGCCACCTTGGGCGCGAGCGGCGCGAGCATCAGCGTCAGCAGCAGGATCATGACGAGCCGCACACGGGCCGCGACCATCGTCGAGCTCAGCACCGGCGCGATCAGCATGAAGCCCGAGACGCGCAGGAATACCCAGCCGTAGCCTTCGAGCCCGGCGGTGAGTTTCGTGAGGTCGAGGGCGAGCATGGCGTTCAGCTGATGAGTCCGGGGATGCTCTCGAACAGAGAGCGGGTGTAGTCGATCAGCGTCTGCAGCATCCAGTGGCCGGTGACGAATACCGTGGCGACCAGCACCAGCAGCTTCGGGATGAACGACAGCGTCATCTCGTTGATCTGCGTCGCCGCCTGCAGCATGCCGATCGCGACGCCGGAGACCAGCGCCGCGAGCAGCAGCGGCGCCGACACCATGCTGGTGACCACGAGCGCGTGCTCGCCGATCGAAATGACTGTTTCAGGCGTCATGGGATCCTCAGGTGGCAAAGCTCTGGGCGAGCGTGCCGAGCAGCAGCGTCCAGCCGTCGACCAGCACGAACAGCATCAGCTTGAAGGGCAGCGACACCAGCATCGGCGACAGCATCATCATGCCCATCGACATCAGCACGCTCGCGACCACGAGGTCGATGATCAGGAACGGGATGAACACCATGAAGCCGATCTGGAACGCGGTCTTGAGCTCGCTCGTGATGAATGCGGGCACGAGCACCGTCATCGGCACGGCCTCGGGTCCGGCGAACGGGCCCTGGCCGGAGATGCGGCCGAAGCTCGTCAGGTCCGACTCGCGCGTCTGTTTCAGCATGAAACTGCGGAGCGGCGCGACGGTCTTCTCGAGCGCGGGCTCGGCGGCCAGCTGGCCGTCCATGTACGGCTTGACGCCCTCGTTCCACGACTGCGTCAGCACCGGCGACATCACGAACAGCGTCATGAAGAGCGACAGGCCGACGATGATCTGGTTGGGGGGCGTCGTCGGCGTGCCGAGCGCCTGACGCACGAGTGACAGGACGATGACGATGCGCGTGAACGCCGTCATGCTGAGCAGGATCGCCGGCAGCACCGACAGCAGCGTCATCAGGACGAGGACCTGCACCGTCAGCGAGTAGGTCTGCGCGCCGGCCGCGCCGGCCTGCACGCTCAGCACCGGCAGGCCGCCCGTCTCGGCGCCGGCGAGCGCCGGCGCCATGGCGAGCACGAGCACGGCGAGCGCGCGCAGCAGGTGCTTCACGGCTTCGCCCCCGGCTGCATCAGCGCCCGCAGCCGCTCGGCGAATGCGCCGCCCGCCGCCGCCGCCGGCAGTTCCACGGGACGCTCGAGGAGCGTCAGGGCGCGCACGCCGTCGCTGCCGACACCGACCAGCGCCTGCGCATCGCCGACCTTGAGCAGGACCACGCGCTCCTTCGGGCCGACCGCGACGTCGGCCAGCACCTTGAGGCCGCTCGAGGCGGCCCGCGGCGTGAGCCGCAGGCGCGTCGCGACCCAGGCGAGCAGCACGATGACGCCGAGGATCAGCAGCAGGCTGAAGGCCACCGAGGCGAAGCCGGTCGCGGCGCTCGCCGGCGCCGCGACGGCCGCGGCCGCCGGCGGCGTCGCCGCCGCCGCGAGCGGCGTGAACACGGCGCCGAGTACCAGCAATCTCACTTGGCGCGCTCCAGCCGTTCGCCGGGGCTGACGACTTCGATCAGGCGGATGCCGAACTTGTCGTTGACGACGACCACCTCGCCGCGCGCGACGCGTACACCGTTGACCAGCACGTCGAGCGGCTCGCCGGCGAGCCGGTCGAGTTCCAGGATCGAGCCCTGGCTGAGCTGCAGGAGCTCCCGGACCGTGATCCTGGTGCGTCCGACCTCGAGAGCGACGTTGACGCTGACGTCGAGGATGAGGTCAAGGCTGACCTCACCACCAGGTGCCGCGCCGCCCTCGGGCTGCAGGTCGCCGAACTTGGCGGGCGAGTAGCCGGGCTGGCCGGGGCCGGGATTGACAGTCGTGTTCATGCAGTGGTTCTCCGCCGGTCAGGGAGTGCGGCGCAGCTGGGAAAGGATCTTCATGGCGTTGCGGCCGCGCGAGAGGCCGAACTTGCCGCGGAATATCGGCTGGTCACCGGCGAACAGCCGCACCTCGCGCGGCGCGTCGATCGGCAGCACGTCGCCCGGCTTCAGGCGCTTGAGTTCGCCGATGCTGAGCTCGATTTCGGTCAGCACCGCGCGCACCTCGACGGTCGCGGTACGCACGTGCTGCGTGAGCACCGGTCCCCAGGCCTCGTCGCGCCCGCTGCGCGCCACGATGCCGGCCGTCAGCACCTCGCGGATCGGCTCGATCATCGAGGCCGGCATCACGAGGTCGAGCGCCCCGCCGCCCGCCGGCAACTCGATGTTGAAGCGGTTGACGAGCACCGTGTCGGTCGGCGCGGCGACGCTCGCGAACAGCGGATTCGACTCGTGCTTCACGAGCTCGATCTCGATCTGCGTCACCGGCGTCCACGCCTGACCGAGATCGATGGCTGCCTGGCGCAGCACCAGCTGGACGAAGCGCACCTCGGTCGGCGTGAGCCCGCGGTCCGCCTGGCGCTCGGCCGAGCGTCCCGGGCCACCGAAATAGGTGTCGACCATCAGGAACACGAGGTTGGTGTCGAACACGAACAGCGCGTTGCCGGGCAGCGGCTTCAGGCGGCAGATGTCGAGGCTCGCGGGCGTCGTGACCGCGGCGAGATAGTCGCCGGCCTTCTGCGAACGCACGCCCTCGAAGGTCACCTGCGGCTCGCGCTGCAGCAGGTTGAACAGCGCCACGCGAAAGCTGCGCGCAAAGGTCTCGTGGATCGTCTCGAGCGCCGGCAGGCGTCCACGCGTGATGCGCTGCGTGCCGGCGAGGTCGTAGGACTTGACCTCGCCCTTGCCGCCCGCGTCCTTGTCGAGCAGAGCCGCGACCTCCTCGTCTGAGATCACGCTCTTGGCTACTTCCCCTTCGTTGGCTGACACGGCGTGCGCTGCCTATTGGACGACGAAGCTGGTGAAGAAGAGGTCCTCGACGGTCTGCGCGCCGGTCTCCTTCTTCAGGATCCGCTGCGTCTCCTTGAGGCACTCCTGGCGCAGCGCTTCCTTGCCGTCACGCGTCATCAGGGTCTTGTAGTCGCGGCCGTTCATCAGCATCAGCAGGTTGTTGCGGATGGCCGGCTGGTGGAGCTTGACGGCCTCCGAGGCCTTCTCGTCGCGCACCAGCACCTCGATCGACAGCTGCAGGAAGCGCACCGCCTGGGTGTCGTCGAAGTTGACGATCAGCGGCGGGTCGAAGGCGAAGTAGATCGCCGGCTTGCCGGCGTCGCTGCCGCCCTCGCCGTGCTCGCCCTTCTCGCCGCCGGCTTCCTTCTTCTCCTCGGGCTTCAGCATCAGCTTGCCGTCGGGGGTCTGGACGAACTCCTGGGTCGGGTGGAGCTTCGCGTTGACGAAGCCGCCGACGATCACGGCCGTAAGCGCGAGCGCGAAGGTGACGACGCCGCCGATGATCTTGCCGACCATCCCCCCGCCGGCGGCTTTGGGTTGCTCGGGCGGCTTGTCCGCTGCTGGCTCTGCCATGACTCGCTCCTCATGTGGTGCAGGGCTAAGTCAGCAACTTCCGTGCCACTCTGGAATGGCCAACAATTTCAGCGAGTTACCGGTTTGCGCTCAGGAACGCGCCAACGCATTGACCCTGCCGGAGGCTGGCCGGAGCACGCGGTGTCGGAAATTTGGCGCTAGAGTGCCGGCCATGCACACGCGTCAGATAGGCACCGGCGGACTCAGGTCCTCGGCACTCGGTCTCGGCTGCATGGGAATGAGCCATGCGTACGGCACGGCGGAATCCCGCGACCCGGCCGGGGCGCTCGCGACGCTCGACCGGGCGATCGAGCTCGGCATCAGCCACTTCGATACCGCCGAGGTGTACGGGCCCTATACCAACGAGGAACTCGTCGGGCGCGCGCTCAAGGGGCGCCGTGAGCGCGTCCTGATCGCGAGCAAGTTCGGCTTTCGCATCGAGAACGGCCGCTCGACGGGCCGGGACGGCAGCCCCGCGAACGCGGCGCGTGCCTGCGAGGCGTCACTCAAGCGCCTTGGCGTCGAGTACCTCGACCTCTACTACCTGCACCGGCTCGACCCCGACGTGCCGATCGAGGATTCGGTCGGGGCAATGGCGGCGCTGGTGCAGGCGGGCAAGGTCCGCCACCTCGGGCTCTCCGAGGTCGGCGCGGCGACCCTGCGGCGTGCCGCGCAGGTGCACCCGATCGCGGCGCTGCAGTCGGAGTACTCGCTGTTCGAGCGCGGGATCGAGCGCGAGATCCTGCCGGCCTGCCGCGAGCTCGGCATCACCGTCGTGCCCTACTGCCCGCTCGGCCGTGGCTTCCTCACCGGCGCCGTCTCGCGCGGCGAGGAATACGCCCGCATCGGCGACTTCCGCGGCCAGCAGCCGCGTTTTCAGGGCGAGAACTTCGACCGCAACCGCGCGCTCGCCGAGGGTCTTGAACGCCTCGCCGCACGCAAGGGCTGCAGCGCCGCGCAGCTCGCGCTCGCCTGGCTCCTCGCCCAGGGGCAGGACATCGTGCCGATTCCCGGCACGCGCCGCGCCGTGCACCTCGAGGAGAACGTGGCCGCAGCGGACCTCGCGCTCGCGAGCTGCGACCTCATGACGCTCGAGGAGATGTTCCCGCGCGGCGCAGTGTCCGGCGAGCGCTACTCCCCCGAGCAGCTCCAGTGGGTCGGCCGCTGAGGCGCGCGGCCGGCTAGGCGTAGGCGTTGAGCCGCGCCGATCCCCCGACTCCGTAGCCTGCGCCTACCGCCGGCAGCGTCGCCGGCGCTGCGGCGCCCTTCGCGGCAGCGAACGAGAACTCGCTCTCGTACTGCTGCGGCTGCGGCGTGCGGTCGCGGAACTGCTGCTGCGACACGTCCACGTTGACGGTGCCGAAACCCTGCGCGCCGAGCGCCGTCTTGAGCTGCGGGGCCGCGGCCTCGAGCGCTTCGCGCGTCACCTGGCTGTGCGTCGTGAAGGCGATGTTCGCCTGGCCGTCGGACAGCGCAATCTGGATCTCGAGCGGCCCGAGGTGCGGCGGCGACAGCTTGATCTGCGCATTCGTGAGGTTCTGGCTGACGAGTACCGCGACGCGGTCACCGAGCTGCTGCGCCCAGTCGGGCGAGCCGACCGGGGTCGCCACCTGGGCAACCGTCGCCGGCACCGGAGCGGTCGTGGCGGCCGCCCCCTGGGTTGCGGGCGCGAGCGTGACTGCGCCCGCGCTGCCCGTCGCTGCCTTGGCCTCGGCCGCGGTGGTTGCGGTGGTCGCGGTCGCGAGCGTCGAGGTCGTGTCGGTCGCGACCACGGCCGCGACTGCGCGCCGCGGATCGACCGTCGTGGTCGGCGCTTCGCTGCCGGGCGGCGCGTTGACCGCCGCGGCGTCCGCCTCGGCATCGGCCGCCGACGCGACACCCGCGGATGCCGCCTTCGAGACGACGGGCGCCGCGACCGGCGGGGTGGCGGCCGCGGCAACGACCACCACCGGCGGGCCCGGGTTGCGGGCCGCGTCGACGGCGGGCGGCGCGCTGGCGTCATCGGCAGCCGCCGCCGCACTCGTGGCCGCGTCCGACGCCGCCGTGGCGGCGTGTGCCCTGACCTTGGTGGCTGCAACGTCACGGCTGGCGGCGGTCGCGGTCGCTGCGGCTGCATTCGCCGCGAGCGCCGCGGTCGCCTGAGCGGCGGGCGTTGCGAGCGGCTGCGCCGCCTTGCCGGCCGCGTCCGAGCGACCGGCCGCTTGCGCGGCGCTCGCCTCGATGGCGGCGCTGTCGGTGTTCGCCGCAGCCGCCACACCTGCCGCGGCCGCGGCGCCGGCCGTCCCGGCCGCGCCCGTCGTGCCGGCGGCCGCAACGGGCGCCGACCCCGATCCGGCCGTGCCGACCTTGAGTGCCGGGGTCGTCGCCGCCGGCACGAGCGGCACCAGCACCGGCAACGGATTGCCGTCTGACGGCGAGTCATCGCCGGCCGCGGCCGCCTTCTTGCCGCCCGTCCGTGGCGTCGGTGCCGGATTGCTCGCGGCCGCCGAGGTGGCGGTCGCGGCGGCCGCGGTGTCGGAAGCGGGGTTCCCGGCATCGTTGGCCGGCGTGCCGCCGCCGTTTGCCTGCGACATGGCGGTCGCGAACGAGGAACTCGGCTGCGACGACCCCGCCGTGGCGGGGCCGCCACTTTGACTCGAGGGCGCCTGGGCTGCCGTCACGGCAGGCTGCGGGGGCGGAATCACGCTTAGAGTAGGCATGCCAGGACCATTGCAAGGCGCATGCCACCCGGGCCGGCGGTTCCCGTCAGCTGGGTTCGCGGTTCGCTATCACGCGCTGCATCGAGCGCTCGTCGTCCTCGCGCTGGGTGCGCTGGTCGGCCGCCCGGCGTTCACCGGTCGCCATGCGATCGACCGCGCGACCGATGGAGGCCGCCTCGATGCGCCGCTCGCGCCAGGTGTCGGTGAGCCTCTCGAGGGTGGCGAGCGAGGCCGTGACGACTTTCTCCTGCTGCTCGATCGCGCCCGTCAGGCGGCCGAGGAACGCGTGGAAGTTCTGCAGTCTGACGCCATCGGCGGCCGCGCCATTGTTGACCCGGCTCGCATACTCGGCGCGGTAGGCGCGCAGCTGGGCGAGTTGCTTCTCGGCGTCCTCGAGCGCCTTGCGCGCCGCGGCCACCTGGGTGCCGGCCTCGCGTTCGCGGCCATCCGCGAGATTCTTGATCGGTTCCATTCGCTTCGATCGAGTCATTGTTGTTCTCGTCTCCGGTCGTCTCTTCGGCCCAGACGCGGCGCGATGCGCACCGCGTCGAAATCACGGCCCCCCGGCCGTCAGTGCGGCGCGGTCGCGAGCAGCACGCGCAGCTGCTCGCGCGCGGTGCGGATGTCGACCGCCTCGTACATGTCCTGGCGCAGGATCTCGAGCATCTTCGGCCACAGGTCGATCGCCTGGTCGATGCGCGGATCGCTGCCGCGGCGATACGCGCCGACGCTGATCAGGTCACGGTTGTGCTGGTAGAGCGCATAGATCTGGCGGAAGCGTACCGCGAGCGACATGAGGTCGCGGTCGGCGACCAGGTGCATGGCACGCGAGATGGACGCCTCGACGTCGATCGCCGGGTACACGCCCGACTCGGCCAGCGACCGCGACAGCACGATGTGGCCATCGAGGATCGCGCGCGCCGCGTCGGCGATCGGATCCTGCTGGTCGTCGCCCTCGGCGAGCACCGTGTAGAACGCAGTCACCGACCCGGGGCCCCGGTCGCTGTTGCCGGCGCGCTCGACGAGCTGCGGCAGGCGCGCGAATACCGACGGCGGATAGCCCTTGGTCGCGGGCGGCTCGCCGATCGCGAGCGCGATCTCGCGCTGCGCCTGCGCAAACCGGGTGAGCGAGTCGAGCAGCAGCAGCACCTTGAGCCCGCGATCGCGGAAATACTCGGCGATCGCATGCGCGACCCAGGCGCCGTGCAGGCGCATCAGCGGCGGCGTGTCGGCCGGCGTCGCCACGACCACCGCGCGCTTCAGGCCATCCGGCCCGAGCGTGTTGGCCACGAATTCCTGCACCTCGCGGCCCCGCTCGCCGATCAGGCCGACGACGATCACGTCCGCGTTGGTGTAGCGCGTCATCATGCCGAGCAGCACCGACTTGCCGACGCCGGAGCCTGCGAACAGGCCGATGCGCTGGCCGCGGCCGATCGACAGCAGCGCGTTGATCGAGCGGATGCCGACGTCGAGCGGCTCGCGGATCGCCCAGCGCTTGAGTGGATTCAGGGACGTGCCCATCAGCGGCTGAGTCTGGCGACAGTCGACCGGACCCAGGCCATCGAGCGGGTTGCCGGCGCCGTCGAGCACGCGGCCGAGCAGCGCCTCGCCGACGTGCACCTCGCTCGTCGAGTGCGCCGGCAGCACGCGTGCCCCGGGCATGAGGCCGCGCATGTCGCCGGTTGGCATCAGGAACAGCCGTTCACCGGAGAAGCCGACCACCTCGGCCTCGACCGCATGGCCGGAGGCCGATTCGATCATGCAGCGACTGCCGACCGCCGCCTCGCAGCCGACCGCCTCGAGCGTCATGCCCACCATGCGCGACAGCACGCCCTCGACCTGCAGCGGTCGCAGCTCGGCGACCCGCTCGCGCACGCCGCCGAGCGACGACACCCAGCCCTGCTGCAGCGCCTTGAGCTCGCGCGTGGCGCTCATCCGCGCTCCCCGGCACGCGCCGATTCACCATCGCGCTCGCCGCCCATGAGTTCGGACAGGAGCGCGCCGAGACGCGTGTCGAGGCGCACGTCGATGCGCGAGCTCGTCGACAGCACCTGGCAGCCGCCGCGCATCATCATCGGATCCTCGACCAGCGTCCAGGCACGCTCGCTCTCGGCCGGCGCCAGGTGCTCGCGCACGATCGCCGCGTCCTGCGGGTGGAGCTGCACGCGCACCTCGCGCGCGGCGATCGGCAGCTGCGCCACCGCCTCGCGCACGATACCGATGATCTGCGTCGGATCCTGGCGCAACTCGCGCCGCACGATCTGGCGTGCGAGCGCCATCGCGAGCGCCACCAGCTCGCGCTGCACCGCATCGTCGAGATCAGCGAGCGGTCGCGCAAGGTCGGTCAGCAGGTGATCGAGCCGCTCGACCTGCGCGTGCACCTGTTCGCGGCCCGCCGCAGCGCCGTCGCGCAGGCCCTGCTGGAAGGCCTCGCGGTACGCCTCCTGCTGCAGGTCCTCGAGCACGCCTGCCGTGACGGGGCCGCCGCCCTTCGCGCCGCTGGCACCGCCGTCGACGCTGGGTGGTCCCCAGGCGGAGACCTCGCCAAGGTCCGCGGCGTGGATGACCCTAGACATACTCGCCCGCGCTGCTGCCGATGATGATGGTGCCCTCTTCGGCGAGCTTCTGCGCGATGCTGACGATCTCGCGCTGGGCCGCCTCGACCTCGGTGAGCTTCACCGGGCCGCGCGCCTCCATGTCCTCCTTGAGGATCTCGGCGGCGCGCTTCGACATGTTGCCGTAGATGCGGTCGGCCACGCTCGGGTCGGCACCGCGCAGCGCGACCGACAGGATGTCGCTCGACACCTCGCGCAGGATCGCCTGCATGCCCTTGTTGTCGATGTCGATGAGGTCGTCGAACACGAACAGCAGTTCCTTGATCTTCTGGTGCAGCTCGGCGTTCTGGCTCTCGATCACGCTCAGCACGCCCTGGCTGGTTTCGCGATCCATGGCGTTGATGATGTCGGCGACCGTGCGCGTGCCGCCGATGCGCCGCGACTGCACCTGCGTGCCGCTCGCGGCGCGCTTGCCGACCATCTGGTCGAGCTCGAGCAGCGCCGACTGCGGCAGCTCCTCGAGGGTCGCGATGCGCATCAGCACGTCGCCCCGCAGCTTATCCGGCAGCAGCGGCAGCACCTTCGCCGACAGCTTGCCGTCGAGCTGCGCGAGCAGGCTCGCGATCACCTGCGGGTGCTCGTCGCCGACCAGCTGCGCGACCGCGCGCGGATCCATCCACTTGAGCGCGTCGATGCCGGCGCCGCCCGGCGTCGCCGTCAGGATCCGGTCGACCATCAGCTCGGCGCGCTGCTTGCCGAACGACGCCGACATGATCTTCTTTACATAGTCCGATTTGTCGCCGCCGAACGCGCCGCCCTCGTCGACCTTCTGCACGAAGGACGTCACGATCTGCTCGGCCTTGTCCTTGGGCACGGCCTCGAGCGCGGCCATCGCGCGGCCGACCTCCTCGACGTCGCGCGGATCCATGTGCTTGAGGACCGCTGCGGCGTCCTGCTCGCCGAGCGACATCAGCAGGATCGCGGCACGCTGTGCGCCCGAGACGGCTGCGCCTTTATCGGCCATCGGTGCTCACCCACTCCTTCACGACCTGGGCCGCCCGCTTCGGATCCTGCGATATCAGGCTGCGAGCCGCCGCGACCTGCTGCTCATAGTTGGGAAGTGCGTGCGCCGGGCCGCCGGACAGCGTCACCTTGTCGCGGGCGAGATCGCCGGCCGAGCCCGATTCGAGCGCCAGCGCGCCGGCACGCCCCCCCACCATCAGGTTCTTCATGATCGGCCGCAGCACGACGAGCGCCAGCACCAGCACCAGCAGCACCGCGACGCCCTGGCGCGCCACCTGCTTGAGGAGCGCACTCTGGTACCAGGGCTCGGCAGCCTCGGGCTCGCCGGCCGCCGGCGGCGGCGAGAACGAGGCATTGATCACCTGCACCCGGTCGCCGCGCTTCTCGTCGAAGCCGATCGCGTCCTTGACCAGGGTCTCGTAGCGCGTGATGTCGTCGGCGGACAGGGCCTGGGCAGTCGTCTTGCCGTCGGCGCCCGCCACCTGCTTGTTGTCGAGGATGACCGCGACCGACAGCCGCTTGATCGTGCCGGTCGGCCGGCTGACGTGGCTGACCGTGCGGTCGATCTCGTAGTTGCGGGTCGCGCGGTTGGTGGTCGCTACCGGCTGCGGCGGCGCCGGCGCCGGCTGCTGCTTCGCGGCGGGCGGTGCCGGGCTCGTCTGCGGCGGCTGGTTGGTGAGTGCGCCGGGGATGCCCATGGCGACGTCGCCGGCCATGCGCTGGTCGTTCGCCGTCTGCTCGGAGCGCACCACCTGCTTCTGCGGATCGTAGTTCTCGCTCGACTGTTCCGTGACCGTGAAGTCGAGATCGGCAGTGACCCCGGCGCGCACGCGCCCGGCGCCGACGAGCGGCGTCAGCAGCTCCTCGATGCGGTGCGAGTAGCCGTCCTCGACCGACTTCGTGTACTCGAGCTGCTTGGCCGACACCGACAGCGGATCGTTGCCGTCGGGCGATGACAGCAGCGAGCCGTTCTGGTCGACGACGGTGACGTCGTTGGCGTCAAGGTCCGGCACCGACGAGGCCACCAGGTGCACGATGCCGGCGACGTGTCCCGGCTCCAGCCGGCGCCCCGGATAGAGCGTCAGCATCACCGAGGCCGTCGCATGATGCTGGTCGCGCACGAACGCCGTGGTGCGCGGCACCGCGAGGTGCACGCGCGCGTTCTGCACGCCCTGTACCTTCACGATCGTACGCGCAAGCTCGGTCTCGATCGCGAGCTGGTAGCGCGCGGTCTCCATGAACTGGCTGGTCCCGAAGCCGGTGTCCTTCTGGATCATCTCGACACCGAGCGCATCGGACTGCGGCAGGCCCTGCGAGGCGAGCCGCATGCGCGCCTCGCGCATCTGCGGTTCCGGCACGCTGACGCTGCCGCTCGGCCCGTCGAGCTTGTGCGGGATGCCGGCCGCCTGCAGCGCGTCCACGACCTGGGCGGTTTCGCGCTCCGACAGCTGGCTGTAGAGGGTCGCGTAGTTCTGGCCCTGGGCCCAGAACACGAGCCAGAGACCTGCGGCGATCGCAGCCGCGAGGCCCACCAGCAGCAGCAGCTGCCTGAGGCCCGGCAGGTCGAGCACGCCACGTTGAGCAATCGCTTCGGCCATACAGCTATCCGTCCTTCAGAGCCGGTCTTCAGACCGGCATGTTCATCACGTCCTGGTAGGCGCTGACGAGGCGATTGCGCACCTCGGTCATCGCACGAAACGCCAGCGTCGCCTTCTGTGCCTCGACCATCACGCGGGTGATGTCGATGCCCGGCTGGCCCTGCTCGAACGCCGCCCCCAGCTGCTCGGACGACTGCTGCATGGCACTCACCTGGCTGATCGAATCCTTGAGAATCGAGCCGAAGTCCGGCGGCTTGCTGCCGCCGGCATCGCCGAGCGCCGTGGTGGTGGTGTTCGCGGGCGCGCGCTGCGCCTCGGCGGCGAGCGAGCGCAGTTCCATCAGCAGGCGGGTCGAGTCGATCGCGGGCATGGTCTACTCCGGTCTTTCAGGGAACGGCGACGCCGTCGGAGCGCAGCTGCGCGAGCTTGTAGCGCAGCGTCCGTGCGCTGATGCCGAGCCGCTCGGCGGCCAGCTTGCGGCTGCCGGCGGTGGCCGCGAGCGCCTGCAGGATCAGGTCGCGTTCGCGGTGCCGGAGGCCGTTTTCGAGCGCTGCCGAGGATTCGCCCGGGCCATACTCGGCGGCCACGGCGCCGGCCACCGGGGCCGCACCCTCGGTCTCGAACACGATGTCGGCGGCGCCGAGCACCGCGCTGCTCGCGAGCACCGCGGCGCGCTGCAGCACGTTGTCGAGCTCGCGCACGTTGCCGGGCCAGCTGTGCGAGCGCAGCTGGGCGACCGCGCCCTCGGACAGCACCAGTGGCCGCTGCCCCGGAGTCGCCATGCGGCCGAGCACCGACTGCGCGAGCGGCACGATGTCGTGCGGACGGTCGCGCAGCGGTGCCAGCCGCAGCGGCATCACGTTCAGGCGGTAGTAGAGGTCCTCGCGGAAGCGTCCGGCCGCCACCTCCGCGGTCAGCTGCCGGTTGCTGGTGCCGACGACGCGCACGTCGAGCTCGATCGTGCGGCTGCCGCCGATGCGCTCGACCTCGCGTTCCTGCAGCACGCGCAGCAGCTTCGCCTGCAGGCCCAGACCCATCTCCGAGATTTCATCCAGCAGCAGCGTGCCGCCCTGCGCCTGCTCGAACTTGCCGGCGTGGGCGCTGCTCGCCCCGGTGAAGGCCCCCTTTTCGTGTCCGAACAGCATCGCCTCGAGCATGTTCTCGGGAATCGCGGCGCAGTTGATCGCGATGAAGGGCCCCGCGCGGCGCGCCGAGCGGGCGTGCAGGTAGCGGGCGAAGACCTCCTTGCCGGTGCCGCTTTCGCCGGTGATGAGCACCGTCACGTCGGTACGCGCGATGCGGCGCGCGAGCGCGAGCGTGTCTCGCGAGCGCGGATCGACCGCGACCGGCGCGTCCACCTCGTCCTCGAGCGAGTCGGCGGAGCGCCCGAGACGCTGCACCAGGTTGATCAGCGCGTCCGCATCGAAGGGCTTCACCAGGTAATCGGAGGCGCCGTCGCGCATCGCGGCGACCGCGCGCTCGATCGTGCCGTAGGCCGTGATCAGCACGACCGGCAGCCCCGGCCAGCGGCTGCGCACGCGCGTCAGCAGCTCGTGACCATCGATCGGCGACATCTGCACGTCGCTGAGCAGCAGCCCCGGAACCTCGACGTCGAGCGCGGCGAGCGCGGCGAGGCCGTCGGCCACCGCCGTCACGCGGAAGCCCGCGAAACGCAGCGTGTCGACCAGCGCCTCGCGCAGCGCCACGTCGTCCTCGGCCACCAGCACGTGGCGCGCGGCGGCGGCACGCACCGCGAGCGTCGCGCCGGCGTTCATCTCGATCGGATCTGACATCACTGCAGCGTTCATGCCTCGGCCTCCAGCACTGGCAGGGTAAGTGCGAAGCACGCCCCGGCGGTTGAATCCTCGATGCGGACGGCGCCACCATGGGCGAGCGTCACGGACTTGACGACCGCGAGCCCGAGGCCCGTGCCGCCGGGTCGGGTCGTGTAGAAGGGTTCGAAGACGCGCGCGCGCTCGGTGGCGGCGATGCCGGGACCGTTGTCGCGCACGCGGATCAGGGCGTTCGCGCCCTCGCGGCTCGCCTCGATCTCGATCACCGGTTCCGCGACGTCCTGCACGGCGTCGAAGGCGTTGTTGGCGAGATTGACGAGCGCGCCGACCAGCGCCTCGGCGTTGCCACGCACCGCGATGCCCGGCGCCCGGGTACGGATCGTGAGCTGGGTGCGGCCACCGATCCGCGGCGCGAGGCTCTGCGCGGCGCTCTCGAGGAGCGCGCTCACGTCGCAGCGCGTGACGAGACCGCCGCCGCCGCGCGCGAACGCCAGCATGTCGGCGACCAGGCCCTCGAGGTGCTTGAGGCGCCCGACGACCTTGCCGGCGATCTCGCGGCGGCTCGCGTCGTCGATGCCCTCGAGGCCGAGCCGCGAGGCGTAGAGGAGCGCCGCGGCGAGCGGCGTGCGCACGTCGTGCGCGAGCCGCGCCGCCATCTCGCCGAGCGTCGCGAGACGCTCCTGGCGGCGGCGCTCGAGACGCGCCTCGGCGAGCTCGGCATTGAGACGCGCGACCTGCATCTCGAGGTCGCGATAGGACGCCTCGAGCGCGCCCGAGAGCGCGTTGAACGTCTGGAATGCGTCCGTGAGGCCCGATTCGTCGAGTGCGGCAGCCATTGCTTGTCATCCAAAGACACCAACCCGCCGAAGACAAAGCAAGTTCTGTGCCTAGCGCCGCGACCCATAGGAATCAGCGTGTTACGCGGCCCGTGCGCGGCGCGCGTCAATTTCCCGACGTGGCGGATGCGGCGCCGGCGTCGGATGCGCCGGCATGCCGACGCGTGCCGGCGAGGGCGGGCGGAGTTCGGGGGATGGGGCGGGTCGAGTGCCGGGCGCCACGCATGGCGGGCACTCGGCTCAGGCGACGTCGACGGCCGCCAGGCGGTACTTCTTCAGCTTCTCGACCAGCGTCGTGCGCTGCATGCCGAGCAGCCGGGCCGCACCCGCCACCGTGCCGTCGGCGCGCGCGAGCGCCTCGCGGATGTAGCGCTGCTCGAGCTGAGTCAGATGATCCTTGAGGTCGAAGCCCTCGTCCGGGAGCGTGCCGGCCGGCGCCCCCGGCAGGCGTGCGACGTTGGTCGCGAGCGGACGGTAGCGCTCCGGCAGGTCGGCGACGTCCACAGCCCGCCCGCCGTGCAGGATCACCAGCCGCTCAAGGACGTTCGCGAGCTCGCGCACATTCCCCGGCCAGCCGTAGCTCGACAGCGCGCCGAGCGCGCGGGGCGTCAGCTGGATACGCGATCCCGTCAGCCGCTCGAGCCGCGTCAGCAGCTGTTCGGCGAGCGCCGGCAGGTCCTCGATGCGGTCGCTGAGACGCGGCATCTGGATCGGGAACACGTTCAGCCGGTAATAGAGGTCCTCGCGGAACTGTCCGGCCACCAGCGCGGCCTCGAGATTGCGGTGGGTGGCCGCAATGATGCGCACGTCGGCGCGGATCGTGCGGCTGCCGCCGACGCGCTCGAAGGTGCGCTCCTGCAGCACGCGCAGCAGCTTGACCTGCATGTGCAGGCTCATGTCGCCGATTTCGTCGAGGAACAGCGTACCGCCGGCGGCGAGCTCGAACCGTCCGACGCGCGTGCCGATGGCGCCGGTGAATGCGCCCTTCTCGTGCCCGAAGAGCTCGCTCTCGAGCAGCTCCGCCGGGATGGCGCCGCAGTTCACGGGCACGAAGGGCTTGCCGGCGCGCGGCGAGAGCTCGTGCACGTGCCGCGCGACCATTTCCTTGCCGGTGCCGGACTCGCCGAGCACGAGCACGTTGGTATCGAACGGCGCCACCTGCTCGACCAGGCGGTGGACGGCGCGGACGGCGCCGGAACTGCCGCTCGGGCGGAACATCGACAGGAGCGGCGGCACGTCGTGCGGCTGGGCGCTCAGGGTCGCCGCCTGCCTGAGTGCCGCCGCCAGCTCCCGGTAGCGGACCGGGGTCGGCAGGCGCACGCAGGCTGCGCTGCCGAGCGCGGCGAAGTCCGCGGCCAGTTCGGTCACCAGCAGCGGCAGCGGCGCGGGGTAGGCGGTGCTGCGCTCTGCGAGCATCTCGAGGTCGCGGCGCGAGACGCCCTCGCCGACGATCACGGCGGTCCAGCGCAGGGCCTCGGGAAGCGGCCAGTCGAGGTCGCCGCAGGCGCCGACCGTTTCGGCCTCGCAGTCGAGGAACTGCAGAGCCGCCCGCCACTCGAGCGCTCTGGCCGCGTTCGGCTCAACTATCAGAACTGTTCTTTCCGCCACCCTGCGGTGCCCCTCAGCCCCTCGGCCATCGCCTCGCGTTCAGTGCAGGCGCGTTCTAGCTTGTTGCCGTAACCATCGGAAACAACTCATGTGTCTTCCGCTTGCGACAGATCGTAAGGAAATTCATGCAGTTCTCGATATAGGTTGGCTCCCCGGAATTGATTTCGGGGAAGCCCCTAACCGGACCTGCTGAGCGCCCTGAGCACGACACCGTGCAAACGCTGCACGGCACGCACGGACTAACCTCGCGCGGTTGTACGGGTTCCGGCTACGAGACGTCGGTGGTGCCTGAAAACAAGCCGTTCGAGCATCTCGACGACTGAGGGCGTGAGCCCCTCGAACGCGAAGCGCACCCAGCGCCCTTCGGCGTCGCTGTGCATGCCGACGATTCGCCCGGGCAGCTTGAGTGGCTGCGGGAAGTGGCGGCTCGCGTGCAGCGACACGAGGCCGACGCCGGGCAGCGCCTCCTCGCCCGCGACCAGCCAGTCGATACCGTAGGCGTGCAGGCGGAAGCTCCGCACCGGCGGCAGCGCCGCCTCGCGATTCAGCAGCTGGGCCACCAGCTGAATGAGCACGTTCACCTTGAACTCGACGCGCTGCAGGTCCTCGGCGAGCTCGTGCTCCTCGTCATTCTTCTTGTCGGCGTGCGTGCGCTGGTCGTCGAGCGATGCGTCGGCGACCAGCACCTGCTGGTTCTCGTAGTTGATGCCGGCGAGCGCTGCGCCCTCCGGCAGGCGCGCGAGGCGCTCGAAGCCGAGCGGCAGGGCGTCCGCGTAGCCGAGGCCCTCGAAGCCGTCGGTCACGGTCGCCGGCCGGGGAATCGCCTGGCGGCGGTCAGGTATGCCGCCCCGGCACGCTTGCCGGTCGTGACCAGGTCGAGTTCGCGGCCGAGCGCCCGGCGCCGGTGCTCGGCGAGCCCGATCAGCTCGTCATTGATGCGCACCACCTCGCGCAGCGTCGCCGTCAGAACCGGCAGTTCCGCGGCGCACGGCTGCACGTCGAACACCCGCTCGATGATGCCGCGCCGCTCCGCCTCGAGCGCGGCTGCGCCGCTCCACTCGCCGCGCTCGAAGCCGTCGCGCAGCAGGCGCGTCACTTCGAGGAGCCGCGCAATGTCGGCAGCCCGGTCGCTCGCCCGGTCCGCGATCACGGCACTCACTGCGCACCCCGCGGCTTGGCGCGGGCTTCCTCGCCGATGCCGTCCCAGCCGTCCTTGATCGTGCGCATGATGCGTGTCACTTCCTCGAAGCCGGCGACGTCGTTGCGGGCATTCGCCTGCGTGAGCCGCACGCAGCAGTAATCATAGAGCGTCCGCAGGTTCGCGGCGACTTCGCCGCCCGCCTCCAGGTTGAGGCTGCCGTTCAGCGCGCCGATCACGGCGATCGCCTTCGACACCTGCTCACCCTTGCGCGCGACCTCGTTCCGCTCGAGGCTGCCGCGCGCCGCCGCGATGCGCTGCAGCACGTTGTCCAGCATCAGCTGCACCAGGCGATAGGGATCCGCGGCCGCGACCGACGCGTGGGCGCCGACGGTCTGGTACTTCTTGAGAGCGCTCTCTGCTCCAACACTCATGGTCTTTTCGGCTCCGTCCGGGATCAGGAATTACGGGACCGGCGTGTTCGCCTCGCCCGCGTAGTAGATCGAGTTCAGCTGCGCCGTGGTCTGCGTGCTGGTCTGTTTCATCTGCGCAACGAGCGCATCCATCGCGTTGTACTGCTGCAGCAGCGTCGCCTGCAGGTTCGACAGGTGCTGGTTGAGCGCCGTCGTCTCGTTGGCGATCTTGGTCAGGCCCGCCTGCAGCGTGGTGTTCTCGGTCGCGAGCACGCCGTCCGGCTGCGTGAACTGGTTGAGCGCATTGTTCAGCTTGGTGGCGATGCCACCCGTGCCGGAGAACAGCTGTGCCACTGCCGAGAAGTTGTTGGTGAACGCATTGCTCAGCGTCGTCGAGTTCGCGGAGAGCGTGCCGTCCGGGTTCGCGACGATGCCGAGCTGTGCCAGCGAGTTGAACGGACTGCCGGCCGGCATGGTCGCGCTCGAGTCGATGGTCTCGTTGATCTGGTTGACGAGGTTGCCGAGCAGCGGATCGCCTAGCAGGGGTCCCGCGGCACCGGTGCTGGCGTCGAAGCTCGACAGCGACTGGATGGTGCCGATCAGCGAGTTGTAGCTCGAAATGAACGTCTGCACCGCCGTCTCGGCACCGGAGGTGTCGCCGGAGATCGTCAGCGGCGTCGTGGTGGTGCCGGTCGAGGTGCCGGTCAGCGTCAGCGTGACGCCGGTGAGGAGCCCGGTGACGACGTTGCTCGCGCTGTTGTAGGTGCTGCCGTTCAGCTGCACGATCGCGTCCTGCGCGGCCTGCACCTGCGTCAGCCCGGTCGCCGGCGTCGAGGAACTCGACGGTGAGTACGTGAGGCTCGCGAGCCCCGTGCCGCCGTCGGTCTCGGTGATGTTGAGCGCGTTGCTGGCGCCGGTTGCGGCGCTGTTGATGATGAGGCTCGTGCCCGTGTTCGACGCCTGCAGCGTGGCGGAAATGCCGGCGCCGGATCCCGCCGAGTTGATCGCGCCGGCGATCCCGGCGAGCGTGTCGTTGCTCGAGTTGATCGTCACCGTGAACGAGGTGCCGCCGGCCTGGAAATTCAGCGTGCCGGTGCCGATGACCGTGGAGGAGCTCGCGACCGGGGTCGAGGCGAGCTGGGCTCCCTGCGCGAGCTGCTGCACGAGCAGGTTGTAGTTGCCGACGGTCGCGGTGGAGTCGGTCGTCGCGCTCGCGATGGTCTGGTCACCGACGGTGGCGACCGTGCCTTCGAACTGCTGTGGCGTGGCGAGCCCGGCGAGCGCCGCCTCGAGCCCGGTGATGCCCGCCGACAGCTGGCCGTAGGCCGAAATCTGGGTATTGATCTGATTCGTCTGGTTGGTCAGCAGCGTCTGCTGCGGCTGCCCCTCGGCATTGACCAGCGAGGTGACGATGCTGCTGATGTCGAGGCCCGAACCGAGCCCCGTCGAGGTGACCGTGCCGGTATTGCCGAGGTCGGTAACGACGCCCTGGCCGATGTTGGCCAGCGTCGACGTGGTGCTGTTGGCCGACGTGGCGGAACTCGACGTACCCGTGCTGGTGGTCGTCGGGGTGGTGGACAGAATGCTGCTCATCGGATCCTCTCTCGCGCTACCGCGATACCTAGCAAGTTCCGTACCATCGCGTGCGGCGCCACCGCGCGCCGTCAGGCGCTGGCATCGAGCAGCAGCCCCGGCATCAGGATGCCGGCCTGCTGCAGGCTCTGTGCCGTCGACAGCACCTGGGCGGCCGGAATCTGCCGGATCACCTCGCCCGTCGCCGGATTGACGATCGTCACCTGCTCCTTGTCGCTCTGCGGATCGAACTGAAAGACGATCTGGCGCTGGCTATCGCGCAGAAACTGGTTGACGCCCGCGACCACGGCCTGCAGCTGGATGAGATCACCCTGCGGCACGGGCGCTGCTGCCGCTGCCGGCAATGCCTCGCCGCTCGCCGGCGGCGCATTGCCGCCCGACTCTGCCGCCTGCACCGGTGCGACCGGCGCAACGCCGGCCACCGGAAATGACGATGCGGTCGCGTGCGTGCCTGCTGTCGTGACAGCCGGCACCGCTAGCGCGGGCCCGATCGATGCAACTGTGTTCGCCATGCGTAGTCCCTCTGTCCGCCTAGACAGGGTCGGCAGCGTGATGGCCCGCCTCAGCAGCCCGGGCCATCCATGCCCGGGGCACCATGCTGAAGCGGGTTCACCCGCCTCGTGGCTCAATCTTCGCGACGGCCTCCTCTTGAAGCCGAACCTACTTACTGGTCTCTTACTGCAGGAGCTTCAGCACGCCCTGGGGCAGCGCGTTGGCCTGGGCCAGAATCGACACACCGGCCTGCTGCAGGATCTGCGCGCGGGTCAGGTTCGACGTTTCCGAGGCAAAGTTCGCGTCCTGCACCTGGCTGCGGGCAGCGCTCAGGTTGGTGACAGCCGTACCGAGACTCGCGATCGCCGAGTCGAAGCGGTTCTGGATGGCACCGAAGGTCGCCTGCAGGGAGTCAACGGTCGTCAGCGCCGAGTCGACCGCGAGGATCGTGTTGTTGGCGCCGGCAATCGTCAGCACGTTCTGCTGCGCGAGCGAGCTGCTGGTCGACTGGATGCTGTTCGAGAAGCCGAGCGCAGCCTGCGCACCGGCACTCAGCGTCAGGCTCGCGCCCGACTGCAGCGTGACCTGGCCGCCGTAGGTGCCCGAGCTCGTGCCAACGGTACCGCCGACGGTGCCGAAGGCAGACGTCGAGTTCGACAGCGCCGACTTCACGACCGTGTTGCCGGCCGTGCCGTTGCCCGTCGTACCGGTGACGCTCTCCTGCAGCTGGATGTCGCGACCGTCAGCGGCAGTCAGGAGCAGGCCGCCGTTCGCATCGGCGGACGCCGTGACGCCGGTCTGGCTGCTGACCTGGTTGATCTGCGAGATCGCGCTCTGCACGGTGACGGCCGTCGCGTTGGTGCCGGTGATGGCGCCCGAGGTGACTGCCTGCACGCCGTTGATCGACAGGTTGTAGGTCTCCGTGCCGGTCGTGTCACCGGTCGCACCGGTGACGCTCACGAGAGTGCCCGCCGTGCCGTTCGAGCCGATGTCGAGGACGTTGGTCGCGGTCGCGGTCACGCCGTTGATGCCGGAGCCGTTGATCGCGGCTGCCTTGGCGTAGGCGCTGTCCGCACCCTGGCCGGTCAGCGTGCCGGCGAATGCCGACGACGACTGGATCGCGGTCGCGGTGCCGCCGTTCGGCGTGATCGAGTACGTCAGCGAGCCGTCGAACGGCGTCGCGCTGACGCCCTGGGGCAGCTGCGTCTGCGTCGTGGCGCTCACGGTCGGCGCGGTGGCAGTCGTGGCGCCGGTCACGGCCACGGTCGGACCGTTGGCCACGGTGCCCGTCGCGTTGACGAACTGGCCGATGGCGCTCGTCTTGACGCTGGTGCTCAAGTCGACGCCGATCGTCTGGCCGACGTTCGCGCCGACCTGGAACACGGCGTTGCCGAAGGTGCCGTCGAGCACGTTCTGGCCGTTGAACGACGTCTGCGTCGCGATGCGGTTGATTTCCGAGATGTCCTGCTGCACTTCCTGGTCGAGCGCCTGGCGGTCCGAGGTGCTGTTCGAGGAGTTGGCGGACTCGACCGCCAGCTGGCGGATCGTCTGCAGGTTGTTGGTCACCTGCTGCAGCGCGCCGCCGGCGGTCTGCGCCAGCGAGATCGCGTCGTTCGCGTTCTGCGAGGCCTGGTTGAGGCCGTTGATCTGGGTCGTGAAGCGATCGGCAATCGCAAGACCCGCCGGATCGTCAGCAGCGCTGTTGATGCGCAGGCCCGACGAGAGGCGCTCCAGCGACGTGTTCAGCTGACCCTGGCTGGTGTTCAGGTTCTGCTGCGCCTGCAGGGAGGCGATGTTGGTATTGATGACAAGTGACATGAGTTGGCTCCTGGTGACGGTCCGGCCTTCAGAACTTCCTGGGGTCGGGGTGTTGGTCCCTAGGCCCGCCGCGCGGGCCGTAATATCGACTCAGGTGATTTATCGGTACCGGGACGAGGATCTTTAGCAGGAGGCTGTGCAGGCCTCGCATTTGAGGCGTAGATCACAGTCGGATGGGGGCGGGAGGTGCTAATGGCGGCAGACCCGCAAGCCGGCCCGCACCCCTTGTATCGGGCGCCGGGCGCGCTTCTTTAGCCGCCTTCCGGCCGCCATCTTGCATAACGCCGGGGTAAGCGCTTGAAGTTGCGCCCCACGGCCGCCAGATTGGCCTCACGTGGACACCGAACCGGGCTGGGTGGAGGTTTTTGCGTCACCGGCCCGCCGTGCCTGCGACGAGCGTGCGCTCGTGCTGATGGCACTCGACATCCCGGCGGTCATGCTCGCGGTGCACGGCCGCTTTGCGCTCCTCGTGAGCGGCGCCGATGCGCCGCGCGCGGGTCTCGAACTCGAACGCTACGCGCTCGAGAACCGGCCGCGGCCGACGCCGGTCCGCCCGCGCCTCCACTCCGGCGCACTGCCCGCGGCGGCGGGCTACGCGCTGGCGCTCTTTCTCATCGCCATCGCGAGCAGCCGTTCGCTCGGGCACAAGGACTGGTACGGGTCGGGCGTGCTCGACGGTGCGCGGCTCCGCGGCGGCGAGTGGTGGCGCGCCATCACCGCGCTCACGCTGCACGCGGATCTCGCGCACCTCGCAGCCAACGTCGGCTTCGGCGCACTCTTCGGCACGCTCGCGGCACGCGTCTACGGCGCCGGCGCCGGCTGGCTGCTGATCCTGGTCGCCTCGATCCTGGCCGACGCCGTGGATGGCCTCGCGATGCCCGCCGGGCAGGTGTCGCTCGGCGCCTCGACCGCGGTGTTCGCAGCGCTCGGCGCGCTCGCGGTGCACCGCTGGCCGGCCTCCACGCGCCTCGCGCGCGCGGGCCTGCGCGGCGGCAGCGTCGTGGCCGCCTGCGTGCTGCTCGCGTTCCTCGGCACCGGGGACCAGCACACCGACGTCGCGGCGCACGCCCTCGGCTTCCTCGCCGGCAGCCTGCTCGCCCTGCCCTTGCGGCGCTGGCCACCGGCGGCGGGCCCGCTGCAGCGTCTGTGCGCGGGGCTCGCGGTCGCGCTGCTCGCGCTCGGCTGGGCCGCGGCGCTCGCCTCGGGCAGCGCGCGCGGCTGACGGTCGCTACTGGATGTAATTGAAGAGCGAGAGCCCCTCGATCTTCGCGAAGCTCTCCTGCGCCGCCTGCAGTGCCGTCATCTGCTGGTTGAGCGTGGTCGCAGCCTGGGCGTAGTCGAGGTCCTGCAGGCTCGACACGCTGCTCTGCAGCTGCAGTGTCAGGCTGCTGTTGGTCGAGGTCTGGCTGTCGATCGCCTGCAGTCGCGTGCCGACCTGCGCCTGCACGTTCGAGATCGAGTTCTGCGCCTGGTCGAGCGCCTGGATCGCGAGATTGATGCTGTTGACGACCCCGGCCTGGTTGCCGCTGGTCGGCGTATTGAGGGCCGTCACCAGGTTCTGCAGGGTCGTGAACACGCTCTGGTGCGTGCTCGTCGAGACGCTGATCGAGTCGCCGGCGTTCGGCGTGCCGCTCAGCGTCAGCTGAGCGCCGTTGAAGGCGATGCTGCCGCCGTCGGTGTAGCTGCCGCTGCCCACCGTGGCCCCGGTCGAGTCGGTGACCGTGTAGGCGGCCGGTACGTCGGTGCTGCCCGACACCGTAAAGCTGTCGCCGCCGGCCGGCGTGCCGGCCAGCGTCAGCTGCGCCCCGGCGAAGCTGATCGTCCCGCCGGGCGTGAAGTTGTTGCCGCTCCCGACCTGGGTGCCGGCACTGTTGGTGACCGTGTAGACGCCGGGCGCGCTGAAGGCAATCGTGAACGGCGGCGCGCCGGCAGCGAAAGTCGCGGGGTTCGTGACCGACGAGGCGCCGACGGTGGCGGAGCCCGTGTTGGTGCTCGCGGGACTCGTGACCAGCGTGTTGCTGAAGGCGATCGTGTACGGCGGGTTGCCGGCGTTCCAGCTCGCGCTGTTCGTGATCGAGTTGCTGCCGACCGTGACGGTGCCGGTGTTGGCGCCGCTCGCCGCGGCGACGAAGGTGCCGTTGCCGTTCGGAATCTGCAGGAACACCGCCGCGCCCGAGTCGCCGTCCGCCACCTGCGTGTCGGCGCCGATCTGCACTAGGCGCTGGCCCTGGGTTCCCGCGTAAGTGACCGTGTTGCCGGTCTGGCTGAAGGGCGTCGTGGTCGTCGCCGTCCCGGAGAACAGGTACTGGCCGGTGCCGTCCTGGGTATTGGCGAGCTGCAGGATCGAGGCGGCATCGCCCTGGATCTGGGTGGCGAGCGTGCTGCGCGTGGTCGCGTCGGTGGTCGCGTTGGCGCCTTCGAGCGCGAGCGTCCGCACCGACTGCAACGTGCTGATGACCGTCGACAGCGTGCTCGACTCGGTGTTGAGCCGCGCCTGCGCGAGGTTCGCCGTGGTGCCGTACTGCGCGGTCTGCGCGAGCGTCGACTGCAGGCCCATGACCTGGGTGGCCGCGACCGGATCCTGCGCCGGATTGCTGAACTGCAGGCCGCTCGAGATCTGCTGTTGCGTCTGCGCGATCTGGGTCTGCTCCTGGTCCTGGGAGGCGACGAACATCTGGCCGATGTAGTCCGATGAGATGCGCACGGTCAGCCGTCCTGGATCGCAGTGATCAGTGTCTGGAACAGGGTCTCGGCGGTCGTCACGACCTTGGCGGCCGCGGTATAGGCGTTCTGCCACTGGAGCATGTTCGACGCTTCCTCGTCGAGGTTCACGCCCGAGATGTTCGATACCGTCTGCTGCGCCTGGGTCGCGATGGCCTGCTGCGCGCTCTGCGCGTTCGTGGCCTGCTGGGTCTGGGTGCCGACGGTGCCGACGAGCGCGGCGTAGCCGGCCGTCAGGCTGACGGTGCCGGACGACAGCACTCCATCGTTCTGCAGTGCCGACATCGCGAGTGCGTTGCCGTCATCGCCCGTGCCGTTCGGTCCGATGCTGAAGCTGTCGCCGGCCGCCGGCGTGCCGCTCAGCGTCGTGTTCCAGGCGCCGCCCGTCGTGAGGCCGGCGATGGCGGGTTCCGTGATCACGCCGTTCGCGGCGAGCGTCTGCACGGGCGAGGTGACTGCACCGGCCGCGGTCTGCGTCGTGACCGTGTAGGTGGTCGGCGTCACGAACGTGATCGTCGCCGGCAGCAGCAGGGTCGGATCCGCGACGTTGAGTGCCTGCGGCGCGCCGAGCGTCGCACTGCTCGTGTTGCCGAGCGCCGCGGAGCTCTGCAGCGGGCTCGCGGCCGCAATCCCCGCCGGATCCGTGAGCGAGACCGTGAGGCTGCTGGCGGCGGCGGCGGTCGGCTCGACCGCGAACGAGTCGCCGACGGCGGGAGCGCCGCTCACGACCAGCGAGAGCCCCGCAAAGCTGAGCGGGCTCGCGGCGGTGCCGGCGCCCTGCACCGTGACCGTCTGGCCCGTGGTCTGGTCCTGGGCGGTCCAGCCGGCGGCGGTGTAGTTGAGCGTGTAGTTGTCGGTCGTCAGCTGCCCGATCGTCGCGCTCGTGACCGGGCTCGCGGTGATGGTGGCGGTGCCGGTGTTGGTTGCGGCACCGTCGACCTGCGGCGGCGCGACCGAGAACAGCGCCTGGCCGAGATTTCCGTTCAGGTCGAGGCCCTGTGCCTGCTGGCTGTTGACGCTGACGGCGAGACCCGTCGCGATCTGGCCGAGCGAGTTGAGGGCCGGCTCGATGACCTGGCTCTGCACCTGCAGCAGGCCCCCGAGCTGGCCGCCGTTCACCGAACTCGTGATGTTCTGGGCGGTCGGGCCCTGCGACAGCGTGACGTCGAGCTCCGTCGCGTTGTACGGGTTCGGGATCGTGCCGAGCTTCGAGGCGTTGCCGCCGAGCACGAGGGGCTGGCCGCTGCCGATGAAGACGTCGATCGAGCCGTTCGACTCGGTCGTCGTATTGACGTTCGCGAGCGAGCTCAGCTGGGTGATCAGCTGGTCGCGCTGGTCGAGGAGGTCGTTCGGCGGCTGGCCGGCGTTGTCGGCGGTCTGCGCCTGGATGGACTGGTTGAGCTGCGCGATCTGCGTCGCGAGGCTGTTGACCGAGGTGACGGTGCCCTGGATCTGCGTATTGACGTTGCCGGTCAGCTGGTTGAGCGTCGTCGCGGTCGAGGTGATCGAGCCCGCGAGCGTCTGGGCCTGCGAGATCACCTGCTGGCGGTCGGTGGTCGAGGTCGGGTCCGTGCTCAGCGTCTGCCACGAGTTGAAGAACGCCGACAGCGCCGCGGACACGCCGTTGGTCGAGCTGCCGATCGCGTTGTCGACCTGGTTCGCCAGATTGACGTAGGCGGTCTGCTGCCCGAGCCCCGAGTTCGCCGTCCACAGCTGGTTGACCGCGAACTGGTTGAAGGAGCGGGTGACGCCCGTGACGTTGACGCCGTTGCCGACCGTGATGCCGCCGACGTCGTTCGATCCGGCCTCGACGAAATTCGGCGACTCGACGCTGTAGCCGGGCGTATTGGCATTCGTGATGTTGTTGCTCGTGACGGCGAGCGCGTTCTGGAACGCGACGAGTCCGGTCACGGCAGTATTGAAGATGTCGGCCATTGTCCTTGCCCGTACGGGAGGTGCAGCCGGATCCGGCCGCTCTCACCCCCTTGTCAGCTAGAAGATCGGCGCCGTATCGCGATTCTTGAGCGCCGCCACTGCGTCGCGGAGCGCCGGCGAGCGCATGACCGCCGTGACCTTTGCCGCGTACGCCGGGTCGGTCGCATAGCCCGCCTGCTGCAGTGCACTGACGAAGGCCTCGGGATCCCGTCCCTGCTGCAGCGCGGCTGAGAAGCGGTTGTTTCCCTTGAGGAATTCAACATAATCGGCAAATCCGTGCGCGACCGAGTCGTAGGCCCGGAAGGGCTCGCGACGGCGCTCCGCGATGCCGCCCGTGTACTCGATCGTGTCCTTGACGGTCCGCCGACCGTCCCAGGCCGGATCCGCCTTGATGCCGAAGAGGTTGTAGCTCGACCCCGATTCGGTGGCCGGGATCTGCCGGCCCCAGTTGCTCTCGACGGCCGCCTGCGCGACGAGCGCGAGCGGATCGACGTTGAGCGCGGCGCCAGCGGCGAGCGCGTCAGGCAGCACCACCGCGACGAACTCCTCGGGAGTCCCGGCGACTGCCGAGCCCTGCCCGCCGGGCGCGGGTGTCGCTGGCGTGCCGCTCGCGGCGGTCGCAGCGGTCGTGGCGCCGACCGGCACCGCCGGAGCGGTGCGCTTCAGTCCCTTCGAATAGGCCGCATGCGCGGCCTCGGCGGCGGTGCCCGGCGTCAGGCTGCGCACGATCATGTCCGCGATGCCGAGCCCGCGGCCCTGCGACAGCGTCAGCGACAGCTGCTGGTCCAGCATTTCCTGGTACATGCGGCTCTGGTCGGTGTCCATGAGGCCATCCGAGAGCTTCGCGTCGCGCATCGACTTCATCATCATGCCGATCAGGAGCGCCTCGAACTGCTGCGCGACGGCGCGCACGGTCGCCGGATCGTGCGGCGAACTCGCCGCGCTCGCCTGCAGGCCGCCGAGGCCCTGGATGTCCATGTAGCTCTGCGTGTCCGGCACGGCGCCGGCCGGCAGGGTCGGCGGCGTCGGCGCGAGCGGAGCGGTGGGCTGTGTGGTGAGCATGGGCTGGCCTATATGACGATGAGTTCTGCGTGCAGTGCGCCTGCCTGCTGCAGGGCCTCGAGTATCGCGACCAGGTCGCCGGGCGCGGCCCCGACCTGGTTGACGGCGCGCACGATTTCATCGAGCGACACGCCGGGTTCGAACAGGAACATGCGGCTCGCCTTCTGCTCGACGTCGATCGTCGAGTCGGGGACCGTGACGGTCGTGCCCCCCGACGAGAACGCCGTCGGCTGGCTGACCTTCTTGTCTTCCTTGATCGTCACGGTCAGCGAGCCGTGCGACACCGCGGCGGGCGTCACGCGCACGTGGTCGCCGATCACGACGGTGCCGGTGCGCGAGTTGATGATCACCTTGGCCGGCGCCTCGCCCGGATCCACCTCGAGGTTCTCGATCGTCGAGAGGTACGCGACGCGCTGCCCGGCATCGGCCGGCGCGCGCACGGTCACCGACACCGAGTCGATCGGCGTCGCGGTGTCCGCGCCGAGCTCCTTGTTGATGCGCGCCGCGAGGTGGGTCGCGGTCGTGAAGTCGGCGGTGTGCAGGCTGAGCGTCAGGGTGTCGCCGGCCGCGAACGTCGACGGCACGACCCGCTCGACCGTGGCGCCGTTCGGCACGCGCCCCGAGGTCGGGATGTTGACCGTGACCTTGGAGCCGTCGTTGGCCTGGGCACCGAAGCCGTTGACGATCAGGTTGCCCTGCGCGATCGCGTAGATCTGGCCGTCGAGGCCCTTGAGCGAGGTGACCAGCAGCGAGCCGCCGCGCAGGCTCTTGGCGTTGCCGATCGAGCTCACCGTCACGTCGATGGTCTGGCCGGCCTTGACGAAGGGCGGAAGCTCCGCATGCACCGACACGGCCGCGATGTTCTTGAGCTGCGGGTTGGTGCCGGCCGGCAGCGTGATGCCGAGCCGCTCCAGCCAGTTGTTCAGGCTCTGGATCGTGAACGGCGCCTGGCTGGTCTGGTCGCCGGTGCCGTCGAGGCCGACCACGAGGCCGTAGCCGACGAGCTGGTTGGTGCGCACGCCCTGAACCGAGGCGATGTCCTTGATGCGCTGCGTCGCGCTCGTCTCGGCGAACGCCGTGAACGCGACCGCGAAGGCGGCGACGAGGACGGCGAGGCGGGTCGGGAGCCGGTGCATGGCGTGCCTCAGTACGGGGTGAAGGCTGAGTTGAAGAAGCGCGCCAGCCAACCCTGACGGTTGGTATCGTCGATGACGCCCTTGCCGTTGTAGCTGATGCGCGCGTCGGCGATCCGGTCCGAGGTCACCGAGTTGTCCTGCTGCACGTCGGCGACGCGGATGACGCCCGCGACCTTGACGAACTCCTCTCCCTGGTTGAGCTGCAGGGCGCGCTCGCCCTGGATCAGGAGATTGCCGTTCGGCAGCACCTCGGCGACGACCGCGGTAATGCTGCCGGTCAGCTGGTTCTGCTGCGTGGCGGAGCCGTTGCCGTCGAAGCCGCGCTTCGAGACGAGATTGGTGTTGCCGACGATCGTCGAACCCGCCACCTGCGGCGGCGCGAGCACCGAGCTCTGGTCCTTCTCGGTCTGCGTGGTCGCGCTCTTGCTGGCGTTGAAGGCTTCCGTCAGGCGGATCGTGATGATGTCGCCGACGTTGTGGGCGCGCGGGTCCTCGAAGAAGGTCATTGCCCGCCCGCTCTGGTAGATCGAGCCCGACGACGCCGGCGGCAGGTTGCCGGCGGCGCGATAGGCGGGCGAGACCGCCGTCGGCGGCAGCGGTGGCGACTTGAAGACGCCGCTGATGCAGCCGGCGAGTGCCGAGAGCGCGGCGAGGCAGGCGAGGCCGCCGGCGAGGCGCGCGACGATGCGAGTCAGGTGAGTCATGGCGCGCCTCAGAGGTTCTGGTCGAGGAACTGCAGCATCTGGTCGGTGGTCTCGATCGCCTTCGAGTTCATCTCGTAGGCCCGCTGCGTCTCGATCATGTTGACCATCTCCGAGACGATGTTGACGTTCGAGCCCTCGACGCTGCCCTGCAGCAGCGTGCCGAGGCCGTTGACACCCGCGGTGCCGGTCTGCGGCGCGCCGCTCGCGGCGGACTCCTGCAGCAGGTTCTGGCCGAGCGGCTGCAGTCCGCCCTCGTTGATGAAGTCCGCGAGCTGCAGCTGGCCGATCGTGGTCGTCGCGGTCGCGCCGGCGAGGATTGCGCTGACCGTGCCGTCGGAGCCGATCGTGACCGAGGTCGCGTTGACCGGGATCGTGATCGCCGGCTGCACCTGGTAGCCGGAGCTCGTCACCAGCTGGCCCTGCGAGTTGAGCTGGAACGAGCCGTCGCGCGTGTAGGCGAGCGTGCCGTCCGGCATCAGCACCTGGAAGAAGCCCTTGCCCTGGATCGCGACGTCCAGCGAGTTGCCGGTCTGGGTGAGTCCGCCCTGGGTGTTCAGCTTCTCGGTGGCGACGATGCTGACGCCGGTGCCGAGATACAGGCCGGACGGCAGCTGCGTGTCCTGCGTGTTCTGCGCGCCGACCTGGCGGACGTTCTGGTACAGCAGGTCCTGGAACACGCCGACGCCCGACTTGAAGCCGGTGGTGTTGACGTTGGCGATGTTGTTGGCGATCACGGCCATGCGCGTGTCCTGCGCATCGAGTCCGCTCTTCGCTGCCCACAGTGCTGGAGTCATGGTTTGGCTGCTTCTGGAAAGTGGTTAGTAGTGAGTTCGATCAGCTGAGGGACAGCAGCTTCTGCGAGGTCTGCTCGTTCTGGTCGGTCGAGTTGATGAGCCGCGTCTGCATCTCGAACAGCCGGCTCAGCTGGATCATCTCGACCATCTCGTGCGGCGCGTTCACGTTGCTGCTCTCGACCGAGCCGCTCTGCACCTGCACCGTGGAATCCACCGGTGCGGTCGTGCCGTTCTTGAGCCGCAGCAGGCCATCGGCACCCTTCGCCAGCTGGGTCGCCGGCGGGTTGACGAGTTTCAGGCGCCCGACCGGGCCCGCGCCCTTCGCGCCGACGCCCTGCGGGACGCTCGTGATGGTGCCGTCGGCGCCGATCGCGATGCTGTCCGACGGCGGGATCGAGATCTGCCCGCCGTCGCTCAGCACCGGCAGGCCCGTCGCCGACACCAGCGTGCCGTCCGGCGTCAGGTGCAGGTCGCCGGCGCGCGTATAGGCCTCGCTGCCGTCCTTGGCCTGCACCGCGAGATAGCCGTTGCCGCGGATGCTGACGCTGAGCGGGTTGCCGTTCTGGCTCACCGCGCCGGTCGCGGCCGAGAAGCCGCTCGACTGCGCGACCGCGTTGATGCGCGTCGCGTAGCCGGGACCCTCGATCGGCGTCGCGGTGAACGAGAACAGGTCCGCGCGGAAGCCGTCGGTGCTGACGTTCGCGAGGTTCTGCGCGGTGACGGCCTGCGCCTGCAGGATCTGCGAGGCGCCGGTCATGCCGATGTAGAGAGCGCGGTCCATGGCGGTTTACCGATCAGCTCCGGATCTGCAGGATCGTCTGGGTGATCTGGTCGTCGGTCGTGATCATCTGCGCGTTCGCCTGGAAGGCGCGCTGCGCGGTGATCATGTCGACGAGCTGCGCCGTGAGGTCGACGTTCGAGCTCTCGAGGGCACCCGACTGGATGGTGCCGAGGTTGGCGGAGCCCGCGAGTCCGTTCGTGACGTTGCCGGACGCGGCGGTCGCCGCCCAGTTGTTCTGGCCGACGGGCGCGAGGCCCTGCGGGTTCGGGAAATTGGAGAGCGCCAGCTGGCCGAGCTGCACGGCGCGGCCGTTCGTGTAGTTCGCCGAGACGATGCCGGTGCTGCCGACCGAGATCGTGCTCAGCTGGCCGGTCGAGTAGCCGTCCTGGGTGATCGAGTTGACGCCGAAGCTGTCGCCGTACTGCGTCGTCCCGGTCATGCTGATCGTGAGCGCGATCGGGTTCGCGCTCGGCTGGCCGGCGGCGTTCACCGGCGTGTAGGCGGGCTCGACGAAGGCGCCGGTCGCAGGCGTCGTGATCGCGCCGCTCGCGCTGAAGTCGAGCGCCTGTGCGCCGTCCGGGTTGGCGACGGTGCCGCCGACGACGTTGCCGTCGATCGTGGTCACGACGTTCCACTGGTTCGGCGTGCCGGTCGAGAGGTAGTAGAAGGTCGCCGTGTGCGCGTTGCCGAGCGAGTCGTAGATCGTCGTCGAGGTCGTCTGGTTGTAGCTCGCCGGATCCGCCGGGTTGAACACCGCGTCGGTCGGCGCGGTCGCGTTCGACGGCAGGTTGAGGCTGACGGCGATGTTCGCGGTCGGCTGCGGCTGGCTCTCGGTCGCCTGCAGGGTCAGCGGGCTCAGCTGGCCGGTGTTGAAGTTGCCGGTCGGCACGCCGCCGACGACGATCGGCGGGTACACCTGCAGCTGCTGACCCTCGTCGTTGACCACCTCGCCCGTGCTGTTGACGCTGAAGGCGCCATTGCGGGTGTAGTAGTAGCCGGTCGCGTCCTTCAGCGTGAAGAAGCCCTGGCCGCTGATCGCGAGGTCGAGGTTGTTGCCGGTCTGGGTGATGTTGCCCTGGGTGAACTGCTGCTGGATCGCGGCGATGGTCACGCCCTCGCCCGACTGCAGCGAGCTCAGGTTCAGGGAGCCGGTCGCGTAGACGTCGGCGAAGTCCGCCGTCGACGACTTGAAGCCGCTGGTCTGCGAGTTGGCGATGTTGTTCGCGATGACGTCGAGTTCGCTCGAGGCTGCGTCGACACCGCTGAGGGAGATCTGGAATGGCATGGTCGTATGACTCCGGGGTCGGGGTTCCTGACGGAAATTGGGGGTTTAGAGGATCTGCTGCACGCTGCTGAAGGGCACCGCGCCGACGCCGTTGACCTGCAGGGTGAGGCCACCGGAGCCGCTGCTGTTCATCGTGATGCTCTCGACCTGGCCGGCCACCAGCGTCGACAGCTGCTGGCCCTGGCCGTTGACGGTGCCGGAGGCGACGATGCTGTAGGTGCCGGCCGGCGCCGTGCCGCCGGCGGCGGTCGAGCCGTTCCAGCTGAAGTTCGCCGTGCCCGCGTTCTGGCTGCCGAGCGCGATGGTCTGCACGGTCGCGCCGCTCGAGTTCACGATCTGCACGTTGACGTTGCTCGCGTTCGAGGGCAGCGTGATGCCGCCGTTGATCGCACCGCCGCTCGCCAGCACGGCGCTCGAGCCCGGCACCATCACGTAGTTGCCGAGCAGGCTGGAGGCCTGCAGCGCCTGGCTCGACACCAGCTGCGAGGACAGCGACGAGAACGAGGTGTTGAGGTTGTTGATGCCCTGCACCTCGCCGAACTGCGCGAGCTGGCCCATGACGGCCGACGAGTCCATCGGCTGGGTCGGGTCCTGGTTCTGCAGCTGCGTCATCATCAGGTTGAGGTAGTCGAGCGTGTTGATCTGGCCCGTACCCGTGGTGCTCGCGCTCGAGGCGCCGGCGGCGGACGAGCTGGTTGCGTTGGTGCCGTTCAGCTGCGCGAGAAGTGCGCTGCTCAGCGTGCCGTTGGAGATCGTGTTCATGGTGCGTGCCCTGGATTAATGGCCGAGCGAAAGTGTCTTGATCATCAGGTCGCGAGCGGTGGTCATGACCTCGACGTTGCCCTGGTAGGAGCGCGACGCGGAGATCATGTTGGTCAGCTCCTCGACCGGGTTGACGTTCGAGCCGTAGACGTAGCCGTTCGCGTCCGCGAGCGGGTGGTCCGGCTGGTAGCGCTTGAGCGGGGTCGCCTGCGACTGCACGATGCCGAGCACCCGGACGCCGACCGCGGTCTCGTCGAGGGACGGATCCGACGAGAACTGCTTGAGCTGCGTCGCGAACACCGGGTGGCGGGCGTGGTAGGCAGCCTGCTCGCTCGGCGCCAGCGACTCGGCGTTGGCGAGGTTCGACGCGGTCACGTTGATGCGCATCGACTCGGCGTTGACGGCCGAGGAAGCGACATCGAAGACTTGCAGCAGGGACATGGACTCACCTTTCGGCCGCACTGGCGGCGCGTCTGATTACTGGCCGGCGATCGCGAGCGACAGGAGCGACACCTTGCGGCTGATCGCGTCGAGGCTCGTCTGGTAGCGGATCGCGTTCTCCGCGAACTGCGCGCTCTCGACCGGGGTCTCGACGGTGTTGCCGTCGAGCGAGGGCTGGAACGGGACGCGGTACTTGAGCTCGCCCGAGAGCGAGGTGTCCGGCGCGAGCGCGATGTGACCGGCGTTGGTGCGCGTCATGGGCAGGCCGCCATCCGCCGTCTCGCCCGCGAGCACGGCCTTGAAGTCGAAGTCCCGCGCCTTGAAGTTCGGCGTGTCGGCGTTCGCGATGTTCGCGGCGAGCACGCCGACGCGGTCGGCCGCTGCGTACAGCGCGCGCTCGTGGATGCCAAAGATGGTCTCGAACATGAGGCGGTCTCTCGGTTGCCTGGCGGTATATGAGCAAGACCCGTGCCAGCCCCCGCGCGGGCCCGTTTTCGGGCTGCGGGACCCCTGCAGGCCTCCCGGGCGGCAAGCAGCGGCCCCGGAGGCCGCCCGGGCGGCAAGAATTCGCCGCCTCCCGGGCGCCGGCGCCGCGGCGGCGTGCCGCGGGGCGCCCTCGCGACTCGCAACGGCGCCGGGCGACGGAGTTTTGACGCCCGCCAGCCCCGCGGCGTCGGGTGTACCGCGCAGGGCGTGGCGCCGGCCGGCGCCCGGGCCCCGAAATCCCCGTCCGGCCAGCGGGTTGGCGCACCTGTTGCCGGTGGCACGAAGCATGCAGCTATCCGACGCCATGCCGTCATCCGCAAGGACTACTGCACTCGTCCTCGTCGCGCTCACACTCAGCGTGCCGGGCGCCCGTGCGCGCGCTGCCGAGCCAGAGCCACTCGAGCAGATCGCCCGGACGGCGCGGGACGCTGCGGCCAGCGCGACCGGCCGGCCGGTCGCCGAGCTCGAAGTCGCACCGATCGACCCGCGCCTCAGGCGCCCCGCCTGCACCGCGGCACTCGCCGGCCGGCCAATCGCCGGCGCCCGCGCCGTCGCGCAGCTGACGATCGAGGTGAGCTGCGCCTCGCCGTCCTGGCGCCAGTTCGTCGCGGTGCACGTGCACGCCGACGAGCCGGTCGCGGTCGCGGCGCGGCCGCTGTCGCGGCTCGCGGTCGTGACCGCCGATGACCTCCTGTTCGTCACGCGCGACGTCGGCTCGCTGCCCGGCGGCTACTTCCGCCACCCCGAGGACGTGATCGGCCGCATCGCGCAGCGCACGATCGGCGCGGGCGAGGTGCTCGCGGCGGACGTCGTGCGCCAGCCGCCGCTCGTGCATCACGGCCAGGCCGTGACGCTGGTCGCCCAGTCCGGCGGGCTCAACGTGCGGGCCCCGGGGATCGCGCAGGCCGACGCCGGGCTCGCCGAGCGGGTGCGCGTCCGCAACACCGTCACCTCGCGCATGGTCGAGGGGGTGGTGCGCTCGGCGCAGACCGTCGAGGTGCTGCTCGAATGAGCGTGTTCCTGACCTCAAGAGTCGGCCCCCGGCTCCGACACAATGGCGCGGACCGACCGAGCAGCCTTGCTCCCGGCGAATTTCACGGCGCCGCTTCACATATTTCACTAAAGTTCGGCGCGGGCCGGACGATACGTTGCGTGAGGAGCTACGTGCTCCGGGAGCTACTCAGATGACCACAAAGATTACGGGCTACGGATCGACGACGACGGTGGTGACCGGCGGCAGCCGCACCACGGGCGTGGCCGGTACCAGTGGGGATGCCCAGAAGACCGAGGCCGCCCAGCCGACGGGTGATTCCGTCACGCTGACCAATTCCGCCCGCACGCTGCAGAAACTCGGCGACGCCATTGCGGCTTCGCCGGTCGTCGACGGCGCCAAGGTGGATGCGATCAAGAGCCAGATCGCCTCGAACACCTACAAGGTCGATTCGCTGAAGGTGGCTGCGAAGCTGCTGGCGAGCGACCAAGAGCTGCCGAACTAAGCCATGGACGCCGCCGCAGTCGCAGCGCTCAACGCGCTCATGGACCGTGAACTCGCCGCCGGCCAGGCGCTGCTCGACGGCCTCGACGCCGAGCGTGCCGCACTGACGGGCTTCGACGTCGCCGCGCTCGAGAGCGCGACGGCCGAGAAAGAGCGCCTCGCGGCCGAATTCGACCGTCTCGACGCCGACCGCCGGCGCATGCTCGAGCGCTTCGGCTACGGGCCGGGAAGCGGCGACATGGCCTCGCTCATTCGCGCCGTCGAAGATCCGACCTACTCCGACGACAGCCGCCGCACCGGCGCCGTCGGCAGCCGCTGGCGCCGGCTGGTGACCCTGATCCACCGCTGCCGCAACGACAACCAGCGCAACGGCATGATCGTGGGCCTGCAGACCCGCCGGGTGGCCCAGACCCTGAACGTGCTGCGCACCGGCCGGCCGGACCAGCTGACCTACGGCCGCAGTTCCCACCAGGGCCTCGCCGCCGCCGCCCGCGCGCTCGGCCGGGCCTGAGCCGGGACCCGGAGCCGAGCCGCCATGCTGGTCCTGAGTCGCCGTGCCGACGAGTCCATCGTGATCCAGCCCGCGGACGGGACGGACACGCGCATGACCCTGGCCGAGCTCTTTGCGAACGGACCGATCCAGATCACGCTGCTAGGCGGAACGGGCAAGCGTGTCAAGATGGGGATCGACGCGCCGACCCAGCTCGCGATCCGTCGCAAAGACGACTGAGCCCAGCAAGCCGCTGATTCCAATGCGCTTTATGGACATCGCGGGAGACCTTCCGCGATGCTGCGGCGCGTTTTTTTCTTCCGATCCCCCGAACACGCGTTTTTCGACCCCGGGGCCTCAGGCATACTTACTCCCGCTCTACGGTCGCAACAACAAACGCTAGACGGGGATTTTCATGGAGCGCCGACTGCACACGCGCCATCGGGCGCGCACAACGGTTTACGTTCAGATTCCCGGCCGGCGCGGCAAGCTGTGCCGCGCCCGCAACCTGAGCGCGAACGGCGTTTTCGTCGAGACCGAGAACCTGGGGCTGCAGAAGGGCTCGGTGGTCGAGCTCGCCTTCGCGATCAACCTCGGGGCAATCACCAAGATTCATCGCCGTACCGCCATCGTCGCGCACGTGTCGCGCGGTGGTACCGGCCTGCGGATGGAGAGCTACGTCGGCCGCTGACGGCCACTAGCCACGAGCGCGTTCCATGTCGGTGGCGCCGCAGTCGCAAGGCTCGGCGCCTCTTTTATTTCCGGCGTCCGCCGGGCCCACAGGACTGTGAGCAATGAACCCTCCCGACCGCGCCCCGAGCGCCGCACCGCGCACGTTCAGGTACTACGACTTCATCATGGCGGCGTACGTGTGCATCCTGCTCTGCTCGAACCTGATCGGGCCGGCGAAGGTCTCGACCGTGCACATCGCCGGCGTGCCGGTCACGTTCATGGCCGGCGTGCTGTTCTTCCCGATCTCGTACCTGTTCGGCGACATCCTCACCGAGGTCTACGGCTACGCCCGTGACCGGCGCGTGGTGTGGGCCGGCTTCGGCGCACTCGTGTTCGCGGCGCTGATGGCCGCGGTCATCGTCGCGCTGCCGCCGGCCGAGTGGTGGGCGGCGAAGCAGGGCGCGGTCGAGACCGTGTTCGGCAACACGCCGCGCATCGTCGCCGCCTCGATCATCGCGTTCTGGTGCGGCTCGTTCACGAACAGCTACGTGCTCGCCAAGATGAAGATCTGGACCAGCGGGCGCTGGCTGTGGACGCGTACCGTCGGCTCGACGCTGTGCGGCGAGCTGGTGGACTCGGCGCTCTTCTACGTGATCGCGTTCTACGGGCTGTGGAGCGGCGAGCAGCTGCTCGCGGTCACGTTCACGCAGTATTTCCTGAAGAGCGGCTGGGAGATCCTCGCGACCCCGCTCACCTACCTGGTGGTCGGCTTCCTGAAGCGCGCCGAGCAGGAGGACTTCTACGACCGGCAGACGGACTTCACGCCGTTCTCATTGCGCTCCTGAGCGTCGCGCCGTCAGGCGCCGGTCGCAGCCGGCGCCGTCGCGCCCGCCGTAGCGCCCGCCGCCGCCTCGATCAGCAGCCCGACCTCGAGCAGCAGCACGAGCTGGGCGTCGAGGCTCGCGACGCCGCGGATGAAGTGCCGCTCGACCGTCCCGCAGGCATCGGGCGCCGCGCGCACCTCGGCGGCGCCGATCGTGATGACGTCGGAAACCGCATCGACCACGCAGCCGACCGTGGTCGCGACGCCGGCGGCACTGTCGATGCAGACGACGATCACGACCGTCGTCGCGGTCGCCTCGCGCGGCGGCATGCCGAAGCGCGTGCGAACGTCGAGCACCGGCACCACCGTGCCGCGCAGATTGATGACGCCGAGGATGTGCGCGCGGGCGTGCGGGATCTGCGCGACCCGCTCCCAGCCGCGGATCTCGCGCACGGCGAGGACCGGGATCGCGAACAGCTCCTCACCCACCCTGAACGTCAGGAACTGCTCGGCAGCGGGGCCGGCGGAAGCCACCGGAGCGGAACGGCCGGCGGCGGCGGCGTTCATGGCAGGCGCCCTCGCTAGAGTTCGGCCCAGTCGGCGCCCGCGTCCGCGGCGCCGCCGCGCGCGGCCGCGACCGTCGCGGCCTTGCCTGCCGCCGGCTTCGTCCACGGGCGGCCCGTGGCCCGGCGCTCACCGGCCGCCGGGGCCTTCACGAGCAGCGCCCGCTTCGCCTTCGGCGCCGGCGCGCTCGCGCCGGATGTGCGCCACGCGTCGTCCTTGCGCCGCTCGTAGCTGCCGTCCCAGGCCTTCGCGGTCGCGTCGCTCACCTGGTAGCGGGACATCATCGTATCGAGCTGCTGCGACTGGTCGAGCAGCGACTCGGCCGCAGCGGCGGCCTCCTCGACCAGCGCCGCGTTCTGCTGGGTCATCTCGTCCATCGAGGTGATCGCCTTGTTGACCTCGTCGATGCCGGTGGCCTGCTCCTGGCTGGCCGCGGCGATCTCGGAGACGATGTCGGTCACCTTCTTCACCGACGCCACGATCTCGGCCAGCGTCGCGCCGGACTGGTCGACGAGCGCCGAGCCCTGCGACACGCGCCCGACGCTGTCCTGGATCAGCCCCTTGATCTCCTTGGCGGCCTCGGCACTGCGCGAGGCGAGGCTGCGCACCTCCGATGCGACCACCGCGAAGCCGCGGCCCTGCTCGCCGGCGCGCGCGGCTTCGACCGCGGCGTTGAGCGCGAGCAGGTTCGTCTGGAATGCGATCTCGTCGATCACGCCGATGATGTCGGCGATCTTGCTGCTGGCGGCGTTGATGCCGCGCATCGCCTCGACTGCCTCTGCGACCACGGTGCCACCCCGCTCGGCCTGGGCCCGCGCGGCCGTGGCGAGCTGATTGGCCTGCGCGGCGTTGTCCGCGTTCTGGCGCACGGTCGAGGTCATCTCCTCCATCGACGAGGCGGTCTCCTCGAGGCTCGAGGCCTGCTCCTCGGTACGCTGGCTGAGGTCCATGTTGCCCTTGGAGATCTCGTCGGCGCTCGCGGTCACCTCGCGCGTGGCGCGCTGGATCTCCTGCACCAGGCGCCCGTTCGCTTCGAGCAGCATGTTGATGCCCTGCGCGAGGCTCGCAAAGAAGCCGGTCTTGCCGTCGCTGCGCACGCGCCGCGTGAGGTCGCCCTCGCCCGCGGCCTTGACCACGAACTGGATCTCCTCCTCGGTCGACACCTCCGCGCTGCGGTCGACCCACTGCACCACGGTACCGAGGCGCTGCCCGGCCGGATCGACCACCGGGCTGCCGATGATCTTGAGGACCGCCGAACCGAGGCGCATCTCCGCCGTGTGCGTGCCCTTGAGGCCGGCCAGCAGGTTGCGCTGGTGCGCCGGTGCCTTGTGGAAGCTGTCGAAACTCGCGCCGAGCACGCGGTCCGGATCGAAGTGCGGCAGCTGCTTCCTGATCTCGGCAGCGTTCGCGCGAAACATCGCGGTGACCGCCTCGTTCATGTAGATGATCCTGCCGTCGACGTCCGCGACCATGACGTTGCTCGCGACCTTGTCGAGCGCGATCCTGGTGCGGGTGGAATCGGCGACCGCGGCGTCGGCCGCCGCCTTGCGCTCGGCGAGCACCGCGCGCAGGCCCTCGAGCTCGGGCGCGAACGCCCCGCCGCCGGCGCCCATTGCGTAGTCACCGCTCGCGAGCCGGCCGAGCTGCTCGGCGGTACGCCGCTCCATGCTGGTGCCCGCGCGCGCGCCGAGGATCGCGACGAGAAGCGCCGCGGCCACACCGGTCGCGGCGAGCGCGAGGGCGAGCGCCGAGCCGGGCGCCGTGACGCCGCTCGCGAGGATGGTGAGCGGGATGCCGAGGCTCGCGTACCCGAGCCAACGCTGGCCCGCCGACCCGATTCCGATGGCGCTCATGGCAACCTCTGCTTGCGAATGGTTCTCGCTTCCGTTGGGTGCTGGCGCACGCGCGCTGCACGACTTGACCGGGGAAGTCGCTCGGAACGATGGGGACTTGAGCACCGGGTGCGGATTGCGCGCCGAATCAGGCTTTTTACTAGGGTTCTGTCAGCCCTGCGGCACCGGGCGGGGCGCCGTGCCGGGGCCGCGGGCTGCCGCAGTACCCGCGCCACAGCGTCCGGTACGCTGCCTCCATCGAGCGCGCGAAGCGCGGCGCGTCCATGAGCGGCGAGCGCGCGAGGCGCTCGCGCAGCGTGCGTCGCAGGCGCTCGAGACGGGGCAGGTCGCGGGCGAGCCGCGTCGCGACGTCGACGAACTCGGCGTCGCCCGCGGCCGCGAGTTCGGGGAGGCCGAGCGCGTGCAGCTGACTCAGGCCACCGCGCCCGACGCAGGTCGCACCGCCCAGGGTCACGACCGGCACCCCCATCCAGAACGAATCGAGGCTCGTCGTGTGGCCGTTGTAGGGCAGCGTGTCGAGCCCGATGTCGATGTCCCGGTAGCTCGCCAGGTACTCGGCGCGCGGCCGGAAACCCACGAACTCGATGCGAGCGGCGTCGAGGCCCGCGGCGCGCGCGCGCTCGAGCAGCCGGCCCCGGTACGGGCCGGGCGGCGCCATCAGCAGCAGGCGCGCGCCCGGCAGCGCCGCCAGCACCCGGCCCCACAGCGCGAGCGTGCGGTCGGTGAGCTTGCACGGGTTGTTGAGGCAGCCGAAGGTGACGTGGCCGCGGGCCAGCGCCGGCAGGCTGCCGGGCTCCGGCGCCGCCGTCAGCGGGTCGTAGCACCAGAACGCGTCCCGCAGGCGCAGCGACCGCTCGCTGTAGTCGGCGTCGCTGCCCGGCGGGTCGAGCCATCGATCCGTGAGGCGCGCGTCCATCGCCTCGAGCCCGGTGGTCCCCGGATAGGCGAGCCAGGCGACCTGCACCGGCGCCGGGCGGCGCGCGAACAGCAGCGGCCTGCCATCCGCCATGTGCATCGTCAGGTCGACCAGGATGTCGATGCGATCGGCGCGCACCCGCTCGGCGAGCGCCGCGTCGTCGAGCGCCCGCACCGCCTCGAAGCGGTCGCTGAGCCCGCGGATGCGCGCGGTCAGCGCATCCTCGCGCTCGACGCTCGAGTAGCAGTGGATCTCGAAGGCGGCGTGGTCGTGGTGCGCGAACAATGGCAGCGTGAACAGGCTCTGGCAGTGGTCGCGGAAGTCGGGCGAGACGTAGCCGATCCTGAGGCGCCGCTCCGGCGTGCGCTCGTTCGCGTGCGGCGGCGCGACGCGGGTCAGCGCGCGCGCGAAGTGCGCGTCGAGGCGCCGGCATTCGGCGAGGATCTCGGCGCCCGTCTCGGCCGCGAAGCCGAGCGAGTAGGCGAGGTTTGCGTGCGCCGCGAGGTTGTCCGGGTCGAGCGCGAGCGCCCGTCGGAAGCTCGCAAGTGCCGCCGGCAGGTCGCCGGCATCCTTCTCGACGTTGCCGAGATTGAGGTTGAGCACCGACGACGCCGGGTCGAGCGCGAGCCCGCGCCGGAGCAGGTCCGCAGCCTCCTCGATGCGGCCGCGCGTGCGCGCGAGGCAGCCGGCGTTGTTGAACGCGGCCGCGAACTCCGGGCGGGCGCGGATCGCGGCCGCGTAGGCTGCCGCCGCGGCGTCGAACTCGCCGAGTGCCTTGCGCACGTTGCCGAGGTTGTTGAGCGCATCGGCGTAGTCCGCGCGCGCCGCGCAGGCCCGCTCGTAGGCGGCGGCCGCGGCGCGCGCCTCGCCCCGGCCATCGAGCGCGATGCCGAGATTGAAGGCGGCCTCGGCCGGTGACCCGCCCGCAGCCTCGGCGGCCGCGAGCACCGCCGCCGCCGGCCCGAATTCCCTGAGCTGGCACAGCGCAATGCCGAGGTTGATCGCGTGCGAGGCGGTGCCGGGCTCGAGCTCGTGCGCCTGCCGCAGGAGCGGCACCGCCTCCGCGGCGCGGCGGGTCGCGACGAGCACCGTGCCGAGGTTGGCGATCGCCGCGGCGAATTCCGGCGCCGCCGCGACGGCGCGCCGGTAGGACTCCTCCGCCGCCGCGAGGTCGCCGATTGCCTGCAGGCAGTTGCCGAGGTTGTTCGCCACCTCGGCGCGCGCAGGGTCGCGTGCGAGTGCGGCGGCGTAGGCGACGATCGCCCCGCGCGGGTCGCCGAGCGCGGCGCGCGCCGCGCCGAGTCCGGCGGCGGCGTCGACCGACTCGGGCTCGAGCGCGAGCGCCCGGTCGAAGGCCGCCGCCGCCGCCGGCAGCGCGCCGAGTGCAGCGCACACCTGGCCACGGCCGATTTCGAAGCGTGCCTCGAGCGGCGCGAGCGCGATCGCCCGCTCGATGCGCGCGAGCGCGACGCTGCCGTGGCCTTCCTGGAACTCGAGCAGCCCGAGCCGGAAGTGACCGAGCGCATCGGCTGGCGCGCGCTCGAGATGCTGCTCGTAGAGGCGCCGCGCGGCGGCGAGCTCGCCGGCACGGTGCCGGACGGAGGCCTGCTCGAAGGTTGTGTCGCTCGTCATCCGTGGCGGGCCCGCGCTGAGGTCATGGCGGGCGCGTGCCCGGTGGCGCCTTGCCGGTGTCGGCGCCCGGAGTCGCAGCGCCGGCGGCCCGGGCACCGGGCCGTGCCAGCCGCCGAAACACAGGAGCCGGGGCGGAGAGACTCAGCATCCTGGCCGCGCCCTCAGAGGTCCGGACGCTTCCGCCGGCGGCACCGAGCGTGCCGATGCGCTGTCACGCGGCGACTTGCGGAAGCGCCGGCACTGGCTCTTGGCGCTCATGCGATTCCGGGGGCAGTCCGCTGCCACTCGATCGTACGCTTGAGGCCCTCCGCGGTACCGACCCGAGGCTGAAACCCGAGCACGCGTCGTGCGAGGGAAATGTCGGGAATCCGCCGCCGAACGTCTTCGTACCCCGCGCCGAACGTGGCATGGGGGACGAAGCGCAGCACGGGTGGCAGCGCCGCCCCGCACAGCCCGGCGATGCGGGCCGCCAGGTCGAGGATCGTGATTTCCTCCGTATGGCCCAGATTGAAGATGTGCGAACCGGTGTGGTCGTGCCCGAATGCGCGCAGCAGCCCGTCGACCATGTCGGAAATATAGATGAAGCTGCGCGTCTGCTGCCCGTCGCCGTGCATGTCGATGGGCTCGCGGCGCAGCGCCGCGG
>Ga0181519_10000302_pt1 | contig 46347 bp, 39 predicted proteins | sample PEATcosm2014_Bin_26_FD_121102 | JGI IMG/M metagenome (GOLD analysis project Ga0181519, IMG submission 121102) | Peatland microbial communities from MTU Mesocosm Facility, Houghton, MI, USA - PEATcosm2014_Bin02_10_metaG | ecosystem: Environmental > Terrestrial > Soil > Wetlands > Peat | place...
CTACGTAGCTGCCCCGGTGCGCGGCGCTGGCGGCTTGCCGCGGCGTCCCGCAGCGGCGCCGCTCGCGCCTCGCACCCGGGCCACGCATCGAGTGCCGCCATGGCCCGTCACGGACGCCGACAGTTTCGCTCCCTCCTCGATGACGGACTGCACCGGTGGGCAGGGGTGTCCGCGGTGCAGCGGTCGGCGTGCGCAACCAAGCCTGGCTGCCACCCACGGGATGCCTCGGTCAGGTTTGCCCGTCCCGATACCCTGGACGGAGGCGTCCGTCCGGGAGCCAGGCGTCGCTGCCTGTTGCGACGCAACAGGGCCGCGCCAGGCAGGCCTCAGCCTAGTTGTCGCACTGCATGCCGTGCATCCGGCAGTACATGTCGGCCGCAGTCTCGACCATGAAGTGCGCTGCATCGAACGGGGACGGGGATTCGACGCCGAGGGCCAGCAGGAGGTCCGAGGGCGTCACCTCCGCGCCCCGCGGCAGGCCGAGCACGATGCGCGCGACCGTGGCAGGGTCGCGCTCGTGCTTGTCGGCCGGGCAGGTCTCGTCGTAGAGGGCAAGCGCCACGTGCCGCTCGAGGAGCCCATCGCAGGCGAAGGCGAAGGCCGCCGCGCGGACCAGGCGCTCGCGGATCGCCATGATGCTGCCGCTCGCTGCGGCGAGTGCGATCGAGCGCCGGATATTGCGCTTGGCCCTCGCGTCTGCAAGGCTGATGACGACTGCTGTTCCGCTGCTGGCGAGGTTCGGCACGGTGGTTCTCCGCTGTTGGGAGCCACGATACGAACTCGCCGGCACGCTTAAATTGCCGCGCATCACGCTCCACCGGCGCACTGGGTTAACGCCGTCACGGATTCCGAGCGTTAGGGCTTTCGCTGGGTCGCGCGCTCGCCATTCGCCGCAGAGCCACGCCTTAAGGGTGCCGCGCGTGCCGGACGGCTCTTTGGGGCATTCCCCGAGGTGCGCCCTGCCCGGCCGGACCCCTGCTACAGCTGCTCGAGCTCCGCCGCGGCCACCGCCGGCTCGCGCCGTGACAACGCGAACGTGATCACCACGACCGCAATCGTCACGAGCGCGAGGTACGGAAGCCAGGTGGTGCCCGCGTCGACGGGACTCCGGAACATCTCGATTGCAACGTACACGATTGCAGCCATCGACACCCAGGCCGCGATCGCGGTGGCAAGGTCGAAGGCGCGCTCGCGACGCATCACCCTGAGGATGCCGGCGCACACCAGCAGGTACGGCGCGAGCCAGTAGTAAGTCGTCAGATTGGCGAGGTAGACCGAGGACAGGATTGGCGGCTTCTCGAGGACGATCTGAATCAGCACGGCAAGCAGCGTCGCGATCACTGCCAGCGTGCATACGGCTATCACCGGCGTGTGGAAGCGCGCGTGGATCCTGGCCAGGATTGCGGGCAAGAGTCCGTCGGCTGCCGTCGTGGCTATGATGCGTGCGCCGACGTTGTAGAGGGCCACGGTCGAGGCGAGCGTGGCCGGCACGAGCAGTACGTCGACGACGATCGCGAGCCAGTCCCAGCCGATCGCGTGCGCGAAGATCGCGACGGGCGATGCGCCTGCGGCCAGCTCCGCTGGATGGTCGAGCAGCATGGGGTACTGCACGAAGCAGCTCGCGGTGATCGCGAAGCCGACGATGACGACGGTCGCGATCAGGACGCGCGGCACGTTGCGCTTCGGTTCCTTGGTCTCGACCGCGAGTGCCGCTATGCCGTCGAAACCCACGTAGTAGCCCGTGGCGGCCACCGCACCCTGGACGATGCCCTTGAGCGGAACGCCGGCGAAATGGAACTGCACCGCCACCGCCGGACGCAGTTCCACGAACGCGGCACCCATGGCGAGCAGCACGAAGGGCATGCAGACGAAGCCGAGCATCACGATGACCCGCACCGAGACGTCGATCCCGAAGCAGGCGCAGCCCGCGGCGAACACGCTGAAGAGGATCGCAGAGACGCACTGCACGGAGATGTCCGAGGCGCTTTGCACGCCGAGGTCGATGAGCGCGCTGCTCGAGAACACGACGACACCGAGCGTCAGCGTCGCGGTCAGCGCCACATAGCCGAGCACCATGCACGCCGCGACGAACAGTCGTGCACGCGAGCCCAGCGCCTCGAAGGCGTAGGACACCAGCGAGCCGGTGACCACGTAGCGGCGCGCGTACGCACTGATGACGAGCGACAGCAGGCTGAGGACGCCGACCGACAGGAGGTTGGACAGCCATGCCGCCTGGGCCGAGAACGCGATGAGCGCCCCGGCGGACATCGCCATGCTCGGGCCGATCTGCAGGTAGGCGAGTCCGAGCGCTCCGACCTTCCACAGTGGCAGGTGATCGCGTTCGAGGTGCGCGGGCGGGGTGCCCGCGGTTGCCCGTGCAGCGGCTTGCGTCACGTCAGTACCGGTAGGTAGCCGTGATGCCGAGCAGGCGCGGCCGGATGGTATGCGAGAAGTAGAGGTCCGAGGCCGTGGTGTCGCGCGTACGGAACACGAGCGGGTGAGCATCCGTGAGGTTCTGGCCGAAGAACGAGACGTCGACACCCTGGAAGCGCAGCCCGGCCCGCGCCGCCAGCGTGGAAATCCGCGGCAGCCCCTGGTAGGTCGGGTCGGAGACGCCGTTGCCCGGATCCTGGATCGGCAGCAATGCGGTCTGCGCCGTCGTCAGCTGATAGTCGGCGTGCAGGTACGGCGTGCGCCCGGCGAGCGGTCCGAACGCGTACTCGGCCGACGTGACGATCGTCCACGGAGCCCCTGCCAGACGATCTCCAGCGGAGACCACCGGCTGGGACTGGGCAACGGGACCCGAGCAGGCGCTTGGCCCGCCGCACACGGTCTTGGTGTATTTCGCGTCAACGTACGCCACCGACAACCCGAGTTGCAGGGCGTCGAGCGGCTTTACCTGTACCTCGATGTCGCCGCCGTGACTCAGCACGGCGCCGAGGTTCTCGACGAAATTCTGCCCGCACTCCGTCAGGTAGACCGACTGCTGGATGTTCTTCCAGTTGATCACGAACAGGCTCGAGTTGAGCTGCAGGTGGCCACCCCACAGCGTGTTCTTCGCGCCGACCTCGTAGCTCCACAGCGAATCCGAGGCGTACGACGCGGGTGGCGCGCTGAGGCCGATCGACGCGAGGTTCGGCCCGCACAGCGACGAGGTCGCGGGATTGATGCCACCGACCCGGTACCCCTTCGCGACGCTCGCATAGAGGAGATCGTTCCTGTCCGGCTGGTACGTCAGCACGCCCTTCGGCGTCACCGGGTCCTCGTGGTCGGACCCCCGCGCGACGAGCGGCGCCGCGGCACCGGTCGTCGGCGCGAAGAACGGTCCGTAGAACTCGAGGTCGCCGCTGTAGGCCGTCCGCGCAACCCGCAGTCCCAGCGTCGCCTTCCAGGCATCCGACAACCTGAGCGTCGCATCGCCGAACGCGGCGTACTGCTGGTCGATGATCCGCGAGACCGGTTGGCTCAGGATCTCGCCACCGGGGCACGGCGCCTGGCTCGTGCACAGCGGGCTCCCGTAGAAGGCAGCAAACTCCGCATTGAGGTTCGGATCGACTACGCGCTCGGTCGTATTCTCGTCCAGGTGGCTGTAGAAGAACCCCGCCGTCCAGCTGAGCGCCGCAGCCGGATCCGGCGACTGCAGTCGCACCTCCTGGTAGAAATTGTTCTGCGCATCGGTGTCGAAGGACGTCCCGAGATCCCCGACCGGCGGCCGCGGTCCGACGTTCGAAAGCCCGAACAGCGTGCGGTCGAATTCGGTGTAGTCCTCCGAGGAGTGCTGCGCGCGCGAGAAGTACGAGGTGTTCGAGGTCAGCACGGCGAAGCCGGCGTCCCATTCGAGCTTCACGGCCGCGAGGGAAAACGGGTCGGTGCTCGGATTGCGCTGCGCGTTGCCGTTCGCGAAGTTCTCCGCCTGCGGATTCGACAGCTCGCCCCAGTAGGCGGACGTGTCATGGAGGCGCAACTCCTGGTAGTACACCGATGGCGTCACGCTGAGCGTGTCCGTCGCGGCCCACTTGAGGGCCGCGCGCACGACGATGGTCTGCGCGTAGTTGGCGTCCTTCTCGGTGATCTGCCCGGTCCGGTAGTCCTCCCGATTCACCCAGCCGCCATCCTCGCGATACGACGCGCTCACCCGAAAGCCGAGGCGATCATCGATCAGCGGGCCGCCGGCCGCGGCGCCGAGCTCGTAGCTCGGATCGCCGTTCTCGGTGCCCGCGACTTCGGAGCGCATGTATGCGGAGTAGCTGTGCAGGTCAGGCGTCGGCTGGATGAAGCGGATCGTGCCGCCCTCGGAGCCCGCGCCGAACAGCGTACCCTGCGGGCCGCGCAGCACCTCGACACGCTCGAGATCGAAGAGCGCAGGAAAGGCGTTGAACGAGGTGAACGTGATGTGGCGACCCTGGATCGGCGTGTCGTCGACGTAGATTCCGACGGTCGAGGTGCCGGCCGAAGAGTCGATGCCACGGATGTTGATGTCCGTGTCCTCGTCGTTGAAATTTCCTGCCGCGCTCGTGCCGTTGCGCTCGAACGTGAGGCCGGGCGTCTCCCGCGCGAGGTCGTCTATGTTGCGCACGCCCGCCGCGTCCAGTCGCTCCTGGGTGAATGCCGTCGCGCTCACCGGCACGTCCTGCAGTCGTTCGCTGCGCCGCGTCGCGGTCACGACGATCTCCTCGAGGCCACCAGCCGGGGCCGCGCGGTCATCGGTTTCGGCGCTGACGCCGGGCGGAACCGCAAGCGCGAGCACCGCGGCGAAGCAGGCGATGGCGGTACGGGTGCCTGCCGGCAGCGGCCCCCGGGCGTCGTGTTCCATTCGCATTCCAGTGCCCGGCGGGCGTTACGAGCCGACGTACAGGGTCGTGCCGACGCCGGGGCGGACGGTGGGCCCGCCGCCGAGTCGGCCACGCTGCTCACCGAGCAGGCACAGCATCTCCGCTGCCACCTGGGCGCCGGCGAGGGCCGTGATGTCGCCGTGGTCGTATGGCGGCGCCACCTCGACGACGTCCATGCCGACGATGTTGAGCGGCAGGAAGCGACGCAGGATGGCGAAGGCCTGCGCGGCACTCAGGCCACCGGACACGGGCGTCCCGGTGCCCGGCGCGAACGCCGGGTCGAGGCAGTCGATGTCGAAAGTCAGGTAGACCGGCCGCGCGCCGACGATCTCGAGCGCCTTGGCGGCCGCCGCCGCGGTGCCCTGCTCGTGCACCCAGTCGGCGCCGAGCACGTTGACGCCGAGGAAGTCCTCGTTCCACGTGCGGATCCCGATCTGTACCGAGGTCTTCGGGTCGACCAGACCCTCGCGTACCGCCTTGTAAAACATGGTCCCGTGGTTGAGCGACCTTTCGTCATCGTCCGCCCAGGTGTCGCTGTGGGCGTCAAAGTGCACCAGCGACAGCGGCTTGCCGAACTTTTCGGCGTGCGCGGCGAGCAACGGATAGGTGATGTAGTGGTCGCCGCCGAGCGTCAGCATCTTGGCCCCGGAGGCGATGATGGTGCGGGCGTGCGCGACGATCGAGGCGAAAACGGTGTCGGGCCGGTGCGGGTCGAACAGGCAGTCGCCGTAGTCGATCACCGACAGCCGGTCGCAGGGGCCGAAGCCCCACGGGTAGATCGGCCAGTTGAGGTCGACGCTCGCGGCGCGGATACCCGCGGGGCCGAGTCGCGCGCCGGGGCGGTTGGTGGTCGCGAGGTCGAGCGGGATGCCTGACACGACCACATCGGCCCCGGCCAGGTCCTTCGTGTACCGGCGGCGCATGAAGGACAGGATGCCGGCGAAGGTATTTTCCCGCGCATAGCCCTTAATAGTAGGGCGCGTAATGGCAGTGTCGCCGGTCAAAGCCGTCTCGGTCATGGGCAATCCTTCCTCTGCGGGCCAGCAGTCTCGATGGGCCATCGCAAAAAACACGACGCATTACCGTCGACGCAGCGACCTGGCCCGTGGCAAAGTCTCGCATCGTGACCCCCCTGCGGCAATTAGCGGGGATGCAGGAAGTATAAGAATGGCTAATGACATGGGGCGGGCGTTGCCCCAGACCAGCACCCTCACGGCGTTCGAGGCGGCCGGGCGGCTCGGCAGCTTCTCCGAGGCTGCCGATGCGCTCGGACTCACTCAGTCGGCCGTCAGCCAGCAGATACGCAAGCTGGAGGAACTCGTCGGCCAGCGACTCTTCTTCCGCAAGGGGACGGGTGTACGGCTCACCGGCGCCGGCGAATTGCTGTTCGCGACTGTCGCGAAGACGCTCGGGGACCTGGCTGCCGGCTTCGATCGCATCGAGCCGTACAAGAACCAGGACTCCGTGCTGCTTGCCTGCCCGCCCGACTTCGCACGCGGCTGGCTGGCCGCGCGCCTCGGCAGCCTGCGCGAGCGCAAACCCGCGGTCGAGGTATGGGTCGTCACGCGCACGGAGTTCCTGGAGATCGACCGTATCGACGTCGACCTGATCGTCTCGCGGCGGCCGATCCACACGGCGGACGTCGAGTGCGTGCCGCTGCTCGAGGATCGGTCGATCGCCGTCTGCGGGGCGGGCTTGGCGCCGCGCCTGCTGCGCCTGCCATTCCCTGCGGTGGTGGAACGTTCGCCGCTCCTCATGCTCGAGTCCGAGCCTGAGTGGGGTGGGCTGCTGCGCGATGCCCGGTTGCGAAGGAGGAAGCTGAATCGCGCGGCGACGATCGACGACAGCTCGGTGCTGATGGACGCGGTCGAAAACGGGCTCGGCGTCGGCTACGTGTCGAGCGTGGTCGCCGGTGCGGCGCTGCGCGCGGGACGCGTGGTCGTGCTGCCCGCCGTTCCCACGACGTCCCGGCCGCGCCTGTGGCTGATGCGGACGCGCCTGCGGCCGCGGGCTCCGGTGGCCGATTTCGCGTTCACGTGGCTGCTCGAATCCGCGGCGCGTGACTCGGGGTCGGCGACCAGCATCTGACTGGCGGCCGGCCGTGAGACGACGGCGTTTCGGGGTGCGACCAGCCGCGCGTAGGTCAGCCTTGCGGCTGCGGCTGCGGCTGCGGCGCGCGATCGCCGCCACGCCCTTCGCCGAAGTTGGGCCGCTTCGCCTTGCAGGCGCTGATGGTATCTGCCGGCACGGGTGGCAACGGTTTGTCGGTCTTCGCGGGTGGCGCGGCGCCGCGCACGATCGGCCGTACGCAATCCCGCCACAGGCCGAACCCCTCCTTCGCCTCGCCGGCGACGAAGCCCGCTGCCCTGCAGGCCTCGACGATCTGCTCGCACGGTCCGGCCTGAGTTCCAGCCGACGCCGGCTGCCCGACCAGTGCCGCCAGCAGCGCGCCGGCCATCCACGACGAAACAGCTGAAGGGCGCATGCAACACACTCCTGGGTAGTCAGTTAGTGGGGGCCACGGGCGGGTGGTACGGCAGCGTCGGCGCGAGCAGCCAGAGCAGGAACAGCACGAGCGGCACGTGCACGATGAGTTGCAGGAACGTGAACCCGACCAGATCGCGCGCCCGCAGCCCGAGGATCCCGAGGAGCGGCAGCATCCAGAACGGATTGACGAGGTTTGGAAGTGCTTCGGCGGCGTTGTAGATCTGGACGGCCCAGCCGAGGTGCACCTTGAGGTCGTTCGCTGCCTGCATCACGTAGGGCGCTTCGACGACCCACTTGCCGCCCCCGGACGGCACGAAGAATCCGAGAACCGCCGAGTAAGCGCCCATGGCCACCGGAAACGACCCGGTGGTGGTCAGGCTCACGAACGCGTGAGCGATCTGATCGGCGAGCGTGTGCCCGCCGGCCCCTTTCGCGCCGGTCAGGATCGCGGCGATTGCACCGTACAGCGGAAACTGGATCAGCACGCCCGCGGTCGTCGGAACGGCGTTCGTCACGGCGCTCATGAAGCTGCGTGGTCGCCAGTGGAGCAGCATCCCAAGTAACAGGAACAGGAGGTTGTAGGTGTTGAGATTCGAGATCGCGACGATCGGGTCTTTGCTCGCGAACTCCTCGACGAGCCACAGGCCGCCGAGGGCTACGATCAGAACGGTCAGCAACGGGCTGTGCTCGAGCCAGTCGCCGGGCCGCTGCAGCCGAGCGGCAGCGGCCGGCCGGACGGAGCCGGCGTCCACTGCCAGCATCTGCATCGTTACCGCGGCAGGTCCTGACGGCGACGACAACCGGGCGATGACGATCGAGGCGACGATGAGCGTGGCGGCGATCGCCAGCGACTGCCACAGGAAGATCGTCTCCGCGAATGGAATGACGCCGGTGATGGGGAGGAGCGCCTTCGGCAGGCTCGCCGCGTTCGCCTGCAGCTGCGCCGCCGACGAACTGAGACCGAGGGCCCAGGTCGCTCCGAGGCCGAGATAGGCCGCGGCACCTGCGGCCCGATAATCCATGCGCAATTCGGTGCGCCTGGCGAGCGCCCGCACGAGCAGTCCACTGAACACGAGGCTGAGGCCCCAGCTGAGCAGCGAGGTCAGCGTACTTGCGGCGGCGACGAACGCCACCGCTCCGGCGCCAGTGCGCGGCACGCCCGCGAGCTTGCCGATCAGCACGGCGACGGGCGGTGCGGTGGCGACGACGTAGCCACCGATCGCAACGATTGCCATCTGCATGGTGAAGGTGATCAGGCTCCACCAGCCCTCGCCGAAGGACTTCGCAACGGTGCCCGGCGCGGCGCCATTCGCCATCGCAGCCGCGGCGACGATCGCGACGCCGAGGCACGCGAAGACGTAGGCGTCCGGAAACCAGCGCTCGGCCCACGCCGTGAATCGCAGCCCGAGCCGCACGAGGAAGCGCTCGCGCCGCGCGTTCCCGGGGCCACCGGCCGGCGAGGCGGCGTCCGAGGAGGTAACTCGCGTTGTCATGGGGTTCCCCCGCTTGTCGCCGCCCGACAGTCTACGGCCGGGAACGTGCAGGGGCCGAACGGCTGCGCGTCCCGTCGGGCGCCCGCCGCCGCAAGCGATACAGCGTCGGCCGCCCACGCAATGCTACATCCTTATGTCACATCGCGAGCAGCGGCCGGGCGGCGCGGCCCCCGGCCATCTGTGACGCAACTCTCCCCGGCTGCGCTCATCCGATGGCGCACTCCTCGTTCAGGGAAGCCCGAGAATTACCGCACCGCATTCTGTGCGCACGTACCGGTCTGCACCGGGGAGGCGGCTCTATAAAGGCGACAACGGTCCTGTCCGGAACCGAACGCCATGGTCGCCTACTCAGCCGAGAGTCCGTCCGCCCCCGGGTCGTCGCCGCGCCGCGTGCGGCCGCGTGGCGTGGCAGTCGAGCGGCGAGCGCCGCGCAGAAGCGCACTCGCGGTGCTGCTGGCACTCGCCGTCCTGCCTGCGCTCAGTGCGCGTGCGGGTTCGACGGGTGAGACGACGGGCCAGTTCGCGCCGCGAGTCGACTCGATCCTGGTCGTGAAATCCGAGCGGCGCCTGTACCTGATGCACGATGGGCAGCCGCTGCGCAGCTACCCGATCGCCCTCGGCCTCAGCCCGGTCGGGCCCAAGCGCCAGGAGTACGACTTCCGCACGCCGGAGGGCCGCTACGTCATCGATGCGCGCCAGCGAAACAGCCACTACTTCCGAGCGCTGCACGTCTCGTATCCGAACGCGGATGACCGCCGGCAGGCTGCCGAGCGGCACGTTGCAGCGGGTGGCAACATCATGATCCACGGCCTGCCCAATGTGCCGAGCAGGCCACTGTCGTATTACCAGACGAAGGACTGGACCAACGGCTGCATCGCGCTCGCGAACGAGGACCTCATCGAGGTATGGGACCTCGTGCAGACGCAGGTTCCGGTCGAGATCCGGCCGTAGGAACTCACGCCGCCTGCGACACGCCCGCCGCGCGGGCGCCCGGCTCGCCTACGACGCGCCTGCCGCCGCGCGGCGGGACGCGCCCAGCCCCGGTGATGCCAGCGCCGTGAGGATCCCGCTCAGGATCTCGGTAGGTGTTGGCGGACAGCCATGCACGACGACATCGACCGGGATGACGTTCGAGACGGCACCCCGGCTCGCGTAGCTTTCGCCGAAGATGCCGCCGCACGCGCCGCAGTCGCCGATCGCCACCACCAATTTCGGTTCCGGCGTCGCATCGTAGGTCCGCCTCAGTGCGACCTCCATGTGGCGCGACACCGGGCCCGTGACCAGCAGCAGGTCCGCGTGCCGCGGACTCGCGACGAAGCGGATGCCGAGGCCTTCGACGTTGTAGAACGCGTTGTTGAGAGCGTGTATTTCGAGCTCGCAGCCGTTGCAGGAGCCGGCGTCGACGGCGCGAATGCAAAGGGCGCTGCCGAGCACTTCGCGAATCTTGGCCGACAGTGCTTCGCGCACCCGCAGCTCGTCGTCCGGTAGCGGCGGCGGCTCGGTGACTATGCCGATCCGTTGAATCTGCCGGAGGGTCTTCAGCACCTGCGCCTCCTATAGGTCATGGCCGCTGTACGACAGGTTGAACGACTTGTTGATCAGCGGAAAGTCCGGAACGATATTGCCGATAATGGCGTGCTCGAGCACCGGCCAGTTGTGCCACGAGGGGTCCTGCGGGTGGCAGCGGGCGATCTGACCGCCGGAGCCGACCTCGAGCGCGATGAATGCCGGTCCTCGCCACCCCTCGATCACGCCGATTCCGAATGCATCCTCGCGCGGTGCCGAAAACCGCTCGACGTGCGGGCCGGCAGGCAGCGAGGAAATGATGCGCTGCACGAGGCGGCAGGACTCCATGACCTCGCCGAAGCGGACGGCGACCCGGGCAAGAACGTCGCCCTCCTGGCGGGCGATCTTGACGACCTCGAGCTCATCATAAGGATGCCAAGGTGCATCGACGCGCAGGTCGAAGGCCTGTGCGCTTGCGCGTCCGGCGAGGCCCGTCAGACCGAGACGCCGGGCGAGTTCGGGCGACACGGCGCCGGCGCCGTCAAAGCGGTCGCGCAAGCCGGCGTGCTCGTCGTAGATGCCGTGCAGCAGCTCTGTCTGCCGCCCGACCATTGCGACGCATTCGAGGAGGACCCGCGCGCCGCCCGCATCGAGGTCGACCCGCGTGCCGCCGGGCCCGACGAAGTCGAGAAGGTATCGCTGCCCGAAGGCGCGCTGGATCGCGCGCAGCAGCAGTTCCTTGAGCCGGCCGAACTGGATCAGTCCGAACGCGAAGCCGGCATCATTTCCGAGGGCGCCGAGATCGCCGAGATGGTTGCCGATGCGCTCAAGCTCGAGCGCCAGGGCGCGCAGCCATTCCGCGCGCCGCGGAACGCGCTGGCCGGCCATGCCTTCGGCGGCCTGGCAGTATGCCCACGAGAACGCCACCGCCGAGTCACCGGAGATCCGCGCCGCGAGGCGGTGGCCGTCCATGACCGGCGTGCGGGCGAACAGGTGCTCGATCCCCTTGTGCACGTAGCCGAGCCGCTCTTCGAGCCGCAGCACCTTCTCGCCGACGACCGAGAAGCGAAAGTGCCCGGGCTCGATGATCCCGGCGTGCACCGGCCCGACCGCGATCTCGTGCACGCCTTCGCCTTCGACCCGCACGAAGGGGTAGTCGTCCACCGGCGGCGGTCCGGCGCGGCCTGGCACGGGGTCTTCGACGAGCGGGAACGTGCGCGCATCCCAGGCGGCGTGCCGCAGCCACGGCCGGGTGTCGGCCGAGGTCGCCTGCACGCCCGACAGGTCGGCGGCGGCACGCTGCATGCGGCCGGCGGCCGGAAACAGGTCCTCGATCCCCCGGTAGCGGAGTTCTCGGCCGAGCGGCAGGTGAATGACCAGCGGTCCCGCAACCGCGAGTACCGCTGCGTAGACCCCGGCGCCAGACGCCGGATCGGATTCCGCCCACAGTCCGAGCAGACGCGCGCCGGCAGCGGCAGCAGTCTCGAGCACCGGTCGCCACGCGTCGGGCTCGACAGAGATGGCGCGCGCGCTCGGTGCGCCGCCAATCGGCACCGCCCTCTCCCACCAGTGGCGCAGCGGCATCTCAGAAGCCCCCGATGAGGCGCGCCGCGGCGCGATACCAGTCCGCGAGGTACGGCGGGATGTAAAGACCGAGCACGAGCACGATCGCAAGATGAGCGAACACCGGCAGCAGTGCCGGCGGATGCGGCAGGCGCCGCGCGGTGGTCTCACCGAACACCATCGGCTGCACCTTGCGGAAGATCGCTGCGAAGGCGATGCCGAGCGCCAGCAGCAGGATCGGGGTCGCCCAGGGCTGCTGCTTCATTGCCGTAGTCAGGATCAGGAACTCGCTGGCAAACACGCCGAATGGCGGCATGCCGAGGATCGCCAGGGAGCCGAGCATCAGCCCCCAGCCGATCGTCGGACTCAGCGTGATGAGGCCGCGAATGTCGTCCATCAGCTGCGAGCCGGCCTTCTGCGATGCATGGCCGACCGTGAAGAAGATCGCCGACTTGGTCAGTGAGTGCACGGACATGTGCAGCAGCGCGGCGAAATTCGCGATCGGTCCGCCCATTCCGAAGGCGAAGGTGATGATGCCCATGTGTTCAATCGAGGAATAGGCAAACAGCCGCTTGATGTCCTTCTGGCGCCACAGGAACAGCGTTGCAAGCACGACCGACACGAGGCCGAAGCCCATCAGCATGTTGGCCGGCAGCGCAGATTGCAGCGACCCCTCGACCAGCACCTTGCAGCGCACGACTGCATAGATCGCCACGTTGAGCAGCAGGCCGGACAACACCGCCGATATCGGGGTCGGCCCCTCGGCGTGGGCATCGGGCAGCCAGTTGTGTAGCGGCGCGAGACCGACCTTCGTGCCGTAGCCGACGAGCAGGAACACGAACGCGAGGCTGAGGACGCGGGGCTCGAGCTGCGTCTTGATTGCCACGAGGTGCGTCCAGAGCAGCGCGCCGACGCCTTCCGCGCCGAGGACCTTCTCGGCGGCAAAATACAGCAGCATCGTGCCGAACAACGCCTGGGCGATACCGACGCCGCACAGGATGAAGTACTTCCAGCCCGCCTCGAGGCTGGCGGGCGTCCGATAAAGCGTGACGAGCAGCACCGTCGAGAGGGTCGCAGCCTCCATCGCCACCCACATGAGGCCGAGATTATTGGTCGACAGGGCGATGAGCATCGTCGCCACGAACAGCTGGTACATGCTGTGATAGAGGCGCAGCCGCCCGGTACTGACGCCGCGGTGCTCGATCTCGATGCGCATGTACGGCCGCGAAAACAGCGACGTCGTGAAACCGACGAAGGCCGTCAGTTCCACCAGAAACACATTGAACGGGTCGATGAAGAACTGCTCGTGCACGAGCGTGATGTTGCCTGCGCCTATCACCCTGACGGTGAGCGCGGTCGCCGCCAGGAACGTCGCGGCGCTGACGGCGACGTTGGCGTCAGGCGCCCAGCGCCGCGCACCGAACACGCCGAACAGTGCCGCGCCGGCGAGCGGAATACCGAGCAGCAGCAGGAACTCCATCTACTCGGTCTCCTTCAGCGATTCGAAGTGGCCGAGGTCGAGGCTGTCGAACTGCTCGCGGATCTGGAAGAAGAAGACCCCGAGCACGAGCATCGCGACGAGTACGTCGAGCGCAACACCGAGTTCGACGATCATCGGCATGCCGTAGGTCGCGCTCATGGCACCGAAGAACAAGCCGTTCTCCATCGACAGGAAACCGACCACCTGGGACATCGCCTTGCGGCGCGTGATCATCGTGATGAATGCGAGCAGGATCACCGCGACCGCGATGCCGAGCGTGCTGCGGGTCGCCGTGTTCGCGAGGGCGGCGATCGGCTGTGCGAGGCCGAAGGCGAACACGACCGTCACGACGCCGGCCAGCATGGTGCCGGCGATGTTGAGCATCGGCTCCGTGTCCCAGTACACCTCGAGCCGGCGAATCAGCCGGTGCAGCAGCCATGGCAGGAAGATGACCTTGAGGCCGAGCGTCAGCGCCGCCGACACGTACAGATGGGTCTGGCCGGTGCGCCATGCCAGCAGCAGCGTTGCGATGCACAGTAGCGCGCCCTGCAGGGCGAGCAGATTGACGAGCGCCACCACGCGTCGCTGCGAAAGCATCGCGAACGAGAGCAGCAGCAGGAGCGCGGCACACGCATTCAGCAGCTGGATGTCGAACGGGGTGCTGGCCATCGTCTACGCTCCCAGCAGCAGGTGCACAAGCAGGCCGAGGACTGCGAACAGGAACGCGCTGGCCAGGAACTCCGGTGCGCGAAACACCCGGAGTTTCGCCGACACGGTCTCGATGAGCGCGAGCACGGCGCCGGCGACCGCCATCTTCACCGCCAGCATCGGCAGCGACAGCAGCATCGACTGCGCGCCCGCCTCGCCGACCGCCGCACCCCAGGGCAGGAACATCGCGAAGCCGATGCACGCGTAGTTGAAGAGCTTCAGTGCCGCCGCCCACTCCATCAGCGCCAGGTGCCGCGCCGAGTACTCGAGCAGGAGCGCTTCATGGATCATCGTCAGCTCGAGATGCGTCGCCGGGTTGTCGACCGGGATACGGGCGTTCTCCGCGAGCAGCACCATCGTGAAGGCCACCGCGGTGAACGCGAGGCTCGGGTAGAGGGCGAACGCGTGGCTTGCGAGCCGCTCGGAGATGAGCGGAAGCGATGTCGTCGTCGAGATGAGCGAGGCGACGAAGATCACCATGAGGAGCGCCGGTTCGGCGAGAAAGCCCACCAGCATCTCGCGGCGCGCACCCATCGTCCCGAAGGCCGTGCCGATGTCCATCGCGGCCAGCGATATGAAGACCCGTGCGCCAGCAAGCAGGCCGACCAGGGCGATGGCGTCGGCGGCCGAGGTGAATGGCAGGCGCGTACCCATCGACGGGATGATGCCGGCGGCAGTCACCATGAGCCCGAAGACGATGTACGGAGCCGCCCTGAACAGCGGCGAGGCGCCATCCGCGATGACGGCGTCCTTGTTGAAGAGCTTGTGGATTCCACGATAGGGGAGCCAGATGCTGGGCGGGCTGCGGTTCTGCAACCACGCCCGGCACTGGTTGACCCAGCCGAGGAACAGCGGCGCGGCGAGCAGCGTGACCACCACCGCCACTATCTGCGTCAGCCACGCCGCGGGGCTCATAGCACCACCGCCAGGAGCACGACGAGCGTCACGAAGCTGTACAGGAGGTACGTCGAGATCTTGCCCTGCTGCAGCCAGGCAACCGAGTTGGCGGCCCGCTGCACGAGTCCTTCGAGCGGTGCGTACAGCGCGAACCAGATGCGGTCGCCGATCTGGACGCGGTAGCGTGGCGCGTGGTCGAAGGGGGTCGGCAGCTCGCGGTCCATGCGGAAGAACGCCTGGAATACGTGGCGTATGGGCTGTCCGAAGCCTTCGGCCGTGTCCTGCATGCGGGCATCGGTTCGCGCGAAGCCGCAGTCCCAGGCCGGCGCGCGGCGCAGCCGGCCGTGGTACAGGTAACGCACCACGAGAAACGTCACGATGATGACGGCGGCGAGGACGAGCAGCAGCACGAGAGGCGCGTACGCCACCTGACGGTCCGGCAGCGGCACCAGCATCCACCACGGTGCGGTCGGCGCTGCCATGCCCTCCCCCGTCAGCAGCCGAGTGACGTTTCCGAGTTCGCGGATGACAGCGCTCGGGAAGACGCCGAGCGCGATGCACGCAATCGCCATCCAGGCAAGCCCGATCCGCTTGAGGACTCCGGCGTCGTGCGCCCTGGCGAGCGCCGCCTCGCGCGGCTGGCCGAGGAAAATGACGCCGAAGAACTTGACCATCACGTACCCGGCGAGCGCCGCGACCAGCGCCAGCAGTGGCACGCCGAGAGGCAGCAGCATGTTCACGAACGGATGCGGTACCTCCTGCGCAAACAGGAACGACTGCAGCAGCAGCCACTCGGACACGAAGCCGTTGAGGGGCGGCAGGCCGGCAATGGCGAGCACGCCGACCAGCGTCAGCCAGGCGACCCAGGGCATCCGGTGGATGAGCCCGCCGAGGCGGCCGAGGTTGCGCTGCCCGGTCGCGTGCAGGACTGCGCCGGTGCCGAGGAACAGCAGGCTCTTCATGAACGCGTGATTCAGCGAGTGGTACAGCACGGCGAGCAGTGCAAGAGTCGCCAGGGCCTTCATGCCGACGCCCTGGAAAACGATCGCAATGCCGATGCCCGTGAAGATGATGCCGACGTTCTCGATGGACGAATAGGCAAGCAGCCGCTTCATGTCGGTCTGTGCTGCGGCGAATATGATGCCGAACAACGCGGTGAAGAGGCCGAGCGCGACCGGGATCAGGCCCCACCACCAGCTCGGGTGGCCGAGCAGATCGAACGAGATGCGCAGTACGCCATAGACGGCGGTCTTGAGCATCACGCCGCTCATCAGCGCCGATACCGGCGATGGCGCCGCCGGGTGTGCCTCCGGCAGCCACACGTGCATCGGTACGAGGCCGGCCTTGGCGCCGAAACCAAACAAGGCAAGACCGAATGCCGCCGCCGCCCATGGCGGCGCCAGCTGCGCGTCGCGCATCGAATCGAACGTGAAGTGCCAGCTGCCGCCCTGCATGATGCCGAAGCTGAGCAGGATCGCGATCGCACCGACATGCGCGATCAGCAGGTACAGGAAGCCTGCGCGCCGAATCTCCGGTATCCGGTGCTGCGTCGTGACGAGGAAGTACGACGCCAACGCCATCGTCTCCCACGCAACCATGAAGCTGTAGGCGTCGTCCGCCAGCAACACGAATCCCATCGCCGCGAGAAACAGGTGGTACTGCAGCGCCATGAGTCCCGGCGGCGTGCCTTCGTCACGGCGAAAGTAGCCGGCCGCGAATATCGAGATGCCGGCTGACGTCGCGCCGAGCAGAAACAGGAAGCAGCTCGACAGTGCATCGAGGCGGACGTGCACGGGCAGATCCGGCAGGCCGATCGCGAGCGTCATGCGTTCGGGCAGGCTGCCACCGGCGATCAATGCCGCGACCGCGAGCGCAACGCCGCAGACGGCACCCAGCGGAAAGAGCACGTATGCGACGTAGCCGGTGTTGCCAGGCCGGAACAGCGCCGCTGCGCCGATGGCGGCCCAGATGGCCAGGCACGCCAGACACGCGAGCAGCGGCGAGCTGAACATTGACATCACACCGGATACTACTCCACGGCCAATGGGATTATCATCTGCGACAGCCGCTAGCCTTGGCAGTCCGGGAGGCACATTGGCGTTAGAGAAGCGTACCGCTCGGCTGACTGTTCTGATCGATCCCGACAAGAAGGCGGTCTTCGAACGCCTGTGTGTCGAGTCGGACATGACGCCATCGCAGATGGTCCGGCATCTGATCCGACGCTTCATCACGGAGAAGCTGGGCGCGCCGTGGGTGCCGAGCGAGCGTGCCAAGCGCGCAGCACCAGCCAGCCCGCGCAAGCGCCGCCAAGCCGATCGAGCGCGCTGAAGTCCGCACGCGCGCGACGCGGGTGAGGCGGGAGGTAGTGCCGGTCTGGGTCAGCGTACGGCCGCTGCGGTGCTCGCTCGTGCCGGTCAGTGCTTGTCCGCGACCGGCAACGGCAGGGATGCCTGGCCGAACACGTAGCGCCAGCCGTGGGGCGTGCGCACATAGACGTCGCTGAACCACTCTTTGTAATCGACGCGCACGCCGTCTTCGAGACCCTTGGCCCACAGCTTCGCCGTGACTACGGCGGTGTCGCCGTACACGAGGACGGTCTGCTCGGAATCCTCCTGGTGCTGGTAGTGCGTCTTGCCGTCCGTCGCGCTCTTGAGCAGGTCCGCCTTCGTCGCGTGCGTCCCGTCGCCCTCGACGAGGACGAAGTCGTCAGCGAGGATCAGTGCCATGGTCTTAGCGTCGTTCTGCTGAACGGCTCGCTGATACTTGGTATCAAGCGCGGCGAGGACGCGTCGGTCATCCGCATCTGACGCGTGCGTGACGGCCCACGGCAAAGCGGCCGCGAGGACGGTGGCCAGTACGGCCGGCGCCGTCCAGGCTCGGGCCGGTTGCGAGCGTTCCGTGGCACGGCGTTGCCGGCGAACGATCGTCGAGTCTGCAGACACGTATGGCACCGTCATGGCATGGCTCCCGTGCCGGGTGACCGCACCGCCGCGGGCGGCCCGGCGGCCAGCTTAGCGCCCTCCGCCCCGACCCGCGACGAGTCTCGCCGCCTTCAGCCCGGATGCGGGGCGCCGTCCGTGGTGCGCCCACGGGCTCCCGCGCCGCAGCATCAGGACAGTGCGCCGATCTCGCCCACCGGATCCAGATGTTGTGGCGCCCAGCGGAGTGTGGTGCGGGCCTTGGCACCGCTCTGCCGCTGGTCGAGTGCGTAGCCCCGCGCCCAGCTGCCGAGCTCCGCGGCGATATCGTCTGCCGATATGACCTCCGGGTCGGCGTGCGGCGTGCGGAAGCGTCGCGCGTAGGCGCGCGCAATGCGCCCGACGGCGAGCCCGTCTACCGCGACGCCGAGATAGGACTCGCCGGGCGGGCTGTTCTCGAGGACGAGTGCATAGAGTGCGGCGAGATCGTCGCGGTGTACGAGGGGCCAGCGCACCGTCTCGCCGCCAACCACCCGGACGGCAGCGCGCTCGATGGCATCTCGGTAAAAGCGCGCGAACACGCCGCCGGCCGGAACGTAGACCATCCCCGGGTGGACGACGCAGGCCTGGACTCCGGGCGCGCCCAGCACCTGCCGAATGTGGCGCACGCTCCAGGCAAAGCTCGGCAGCGGATCGAACGCCGATGCCTCGGTCGTCAGGGAATCACCGGCCGCGAACAGCCAGCAGCCGCCCGTGTAGATGAACTTCGGCAGTCGTTGTGTGGCCGCGAGAAATGGCAGCAAAGCGTCGAGCAGCTGACGCTCGATCCGCTCATCGTCGTCGGTAAATGCCGCGGCCGCATGGATAACGGCGTCCACCGGCGGCAGCGAACGCAGCCATGCATCCGGCGAGGCGATGTCCCCCGCGATCACGGTCGCGCCGGCGAGTTGCAGGATGCCGGCCGACGCCGCGGACCGCGCCAGCGCGAGCACGGTGTGATTGCGGTTTATCAGCTCCCGGATGATGGCGCCGCCGATGAATCCTGTCCCGCCGAGTACCAGCACCCGCATCGGCCCTCCGGATCGCCCTGCGGCCTGACTCAGCCGCGCTCACACAATGCGCTGGCAGAGCCCCACCCCGGCACACCGGCAGGCACACAGACAACGTGCGCTTGCACGGTGGTGAGTGGCCGTGACCGGGCGCGACCAGGCTCGGGCGCGACGCTCCTGGCCACCAGGTTCAACAGGCATCGCGCTCGCCCTTCCCGCCTGCGCACCGTGGAAGAGGCACCTCCTGCCCCCGGTTCTCGAATCAACTCCACGGTCCCCGTCCGGCCGTCAGGTGTTGCCGCGCGAGGACGCATCACTCGCGGTGCACGCGCCGCGCACGGTGGCTCAGTGGCTTCCTGTCGCGAAGCTCGGGATCACACCCGGTAGCAGGTACTGCTGAACTGCGACGATGGCGACCAGCAGCAGCGTCAGCACGATGCTGTGCACGAAGGTGCGTGCCACGATCACCCCTTCCTTGCCCTTGAGGTCGGTCACGGAGATGCCCGTGACGATGTTCTGCGGCGAGATCATCTTGCCAAGCACGCCGCCGGACGAGTTTGTCGCTGCGAACAGCAGCGGGTTCAGCTGCAGCTGCCGGGCCGCAACCACCTGCAGGTTGCCGAACAGCGCGTTACCGGATGTGTCGCTGCCCGACAGGAACACGGCAATCCAGCCGAGGAACGGAGAGAACAGGATGAATGCGTGGCCCGTAGAGGCGACGGCCAGGCCGAGCGTGTACGCGAGGCCGGAGTAGTTCATGACATAGGCGAGGCTCAGGATCAGCATCACGGTGACGATCGCGCGCCAGATCTGGCGCAGCGTCCGAACCGCACATTGCAGCAGGCCGCCGAACGGCAGCCGCACGAACAGCGCAGTGACGAGCGCGGCCAGCAGCACACCCGTTCCGGTCGCGAGCGGCTGGAAGTTCCAAATCGCAGCGTACGGCTTGTCGGCGTAGAGCGTGATCGCCACAGTCTTGTCGAGGCCGGGCCACGGCACGGCATGCTGCCCGATGTTGCTGATCTTGAACGAGCTCCAGAGAATGACGATCACCGTGACGATCAGCCACGGGATCCAGCCCTGCCACGCTGGTACCGCGCGGGGCGCCAAGGCCTGCCGGTCGACTGCCGGCTGCACGATGGCAAAGCTCGCATCCGGTGTCGGCCGCCACAGCTGCAGGAACAGCAGTGTGATCGCGAGTGATCCGAGCGCCGCGAATACATCCGTCAGGGTGTAGTCGAGGTAATTGGACGTGACGAACTGTGCTACGCCAAAGCTGACGCCCGCCACGAGCAGCATCGGCCAGAGGGCGCGCACCGAGCGCCAGCCACCGTACAGCGCCATGACGTAGAACGGCAGGATCGCGGCGATGAACGGCAGTTGCCGGCCAATCATCTGCCCGAGCGCCCCGGCCGGCAGCCCGGTCACCGCGCCGAGGACGCTCACCGGCGTACCGAGGGCACCGAAGGCTACCGGCGTCGTGTTGAAGATCAACACGAAGACCAGCGCTTCGAGCGCCGGAAATCCGCACATGATGAGGAACGACACCGTGATCGCGACCGGCGCGCCGAATCCGGCAATACCCTCGAGCAGTGCGCCGAAGCAGAAGCCGATCACGATCAAGAGTACGCGCCGGTCGTTCGGCAGGTGGGCGACGATCCAGTCACGAAAGGCATCGAAGCGGCCCGATGCGACCGCAATGTTATAGAGGAGCAGCGCGCTGACGACGATCCACATCACCGGCCAGAGCGCGAATACGGCACCGTTGGCGACGGCGGCGACACCGATGCTGACCGGCAGATCCCAGACGAGAATCGCGATCAGCAGTGCGACGACGAGCCCGGCGAGGGCTGCCTGCCAGGCGGGGCGTTTCAGGATCCCAAGCAGCACGAGTACCGTCGCAATCGGCAGCGCCGCGACCAGAAACGACAGCGCGAGGCTGCCGCCCACCGGTGTCAACAACTGGTGAAACATCTGCTCCCCCCCAGGGCGCTGCAGCGGCCCGCTGCCAGTATGCCTCGGCGGGCGCTCCGAAACCGCAGTCGCGGCGCCGGCGCCGCGACTGGAAAGTCGGCTGCCCTGTGACCGGGCGCGGTCGCGGATCCGGTGAGGTTGAATCGGCGGTCGCCATCGGGCCGTGGTCGCGACCGGAGGGCCCGACCTTCCCCATAACACACTGTTTTAACTCATGTTTGCGGCTCACCGCACGCGGCCCCGGGGTTCACCCGATGCGGCGTGTCGCGGGCCGCGCGGCGCTATTTCTGCGCCTTCAGGAATGCGATGACGTCCGCGCGACTCTGCGGATCGTCCACCCGGAAGAACATCTTCGTCCCCGGAACGAGTGCGCTCGGGTTCGAAAGCCACGCATCGAGCGTGGCCTCGTCCCACGTGATTCCAGAGGCCCGCAGCGCATTCGAGTACGAGTAGTCGTCGAGGCTGCCGGCGCGGCGGCCGACAACACCCCGATGCCGCGGGCCGATGTCGTTGTCGTCGACCGAGTGGCACGCCTCACACGCGTGGTAGACCAGCCTGCCGTGTTCCGGGTCGCCGGCTACGCGGACCGCAGCCGCCGGCACATCCGCGGTCGCACCGGGCGCTGCGAGCAGGGTCGCGATGGCGGCGGCGGCAAGGGTCACGATTGGGACGCGGTCGCCTCGCGCACTCAATGAATTCATCTGGCTGCCCCGGCTCCGTGCAGTGCAGGTCACGCGAGCGTCGCGTCGGCAAGCGCGAGCTGGTGCTTGCGGCCGACCACGGTTGCGCTCGTCAGCCCGAGCATCCTGCGCAGCTGCTCCGCAGGCACGGTCAGCGGACCGGGCCCGGCCGCCTCGCCGACCACCGGCTGCGGATAGGCGGTCGAGCGCGCCGTATGGAAGGTGATGTTGCCCTCGACCTTCTGAACGATCTGATGGATGTGTCCGTTCAGCACGGTTACCGACCCGAAGTGGCGCAACTGCTTCAGCAGCGGTTCGGCATCGGACGTGCCCCAGCCCCAGGGCTCGTAGATCGTCCACAACGGCATGTGCGCGAACACGACGATGGGTGTGCTCGTCGGGCGTCCCTTGAGATCAGCCGTCACCCACTCGAGCTGCTCCGGGCCGAGCCGGCCGAGCCCGCCCGGCGTGAAGTCGAGCACGTTGATGAGCGCCACGAAATGGACACCCGCATGGTCAAAGCTGTAGTAGCCCCTTCTGCCGGAAGCCTGACCAAAGCGACCGAGATACTCCGCGGCACCGGGATCGGTCGTGTCGTGCTCACCTGGCACCGTGTGCAGCTCGCTCACCCGCAGGGTTGCCAGCAGCGTGCTCGCGACATCGAATTCCGCGGGCCTGGACAGATGAGTGATGTCGCCCGTGTGAATGACGAGAGCCGGCTGCTCCGGCATGCCGTTCACGAGCTCGATGGTCTGTGTGAGCGTCGCCCCGACGTCTGGGTTTGCATCCTTCTTGAAGCCGATGTGCGTGTCACTCAGCTGCACGAAGAGCGGCTTGCCGGCACCTGCGCCGGGAGCCGGCGGGCCGGCGCTGGCCAGGTCCGTCGGCGTGAGCACTCCCCCGGCGAGCGTGAACAGCGTACCGACCCCGCCGTAGGCGAGGCACTTGAGCGCAAGGCGGCGCGATTCAATGGTTGGCGAGTCCGGCATTCTCGGCATCTCCTGGGAGGCGTTCAGGAGAGAAGACGCCCGGGCGGCTGGATTTATTCCCGCATCCGACCCGTTAGCCCCGCTAGCCCCGCTCGTCCCGCGCGCCGACCGCTACCAGCAGGTGCTCGAGGCCGAGCAACTCGTCCCAACCGGTGTCCGAGACTGCGCAGTATTCGACGTTGCCGGTCTTCCAGAACGCGAGGTGATAGCCGTTGCGCGTCGCATCCCGCGGCAGCGGGTGCGCATCACTCGACCAGCTGAACACGTTGATGACGTGAGCGCCATGCTCGTAAACAAGCACCGCAGCGCGCTGACCTGCTATCGGGTCGACCCTGCCACCCGCCAGCCGGTAGCCCTGCGCTTCGAAATCGGCAACGACCGGGGACACGTCCGCCCGCCCGGCGAACCATGGCTTCACCGTGTGGCGGTCGGTCGACACGACCGCGATCAGGTGCTCTGGCAGCAGCGAGTGCACGTGAGCGCTCGTCAGTTCATCGACGCGCGCATTCCCGAGCAGCGACGTCACAGCTACGAGCGCGACTGTTGCCGCGACCGCAGCCGTCGCGATGCCGCTCGCGGCTCCGACCCAGAACGACCGCGTGCGCATGATGCCTGGGGCCGACCGGCGCCGTGCTGCGCCCGAGTGTGCATCCGCCTCAAGCGCTCGCAGGATCCTCTGGCGCAGTTCCGTCGGCGCAGCCTCCTGGGGGAATGCCCGGCGCAGCGACACCCTCATTGCCGACAGGTCGGCGAGTCGCGCGCGGCAATCCGCACAACCCTGGATGTGGTGCTCCAGCTCGGCCGTGGCTGCCGCGCCGGTCTCGCCGTCAAAGTACGCCCCGAGGCGGGACGGGTCAGGGCATGGCACGGATGTCGCCCTCCATCTGCGGCCGCCACAGTTCCTTGAGCGCCGCCCGCGCGCGCGACAGCCGCGACATGACCGTTCCGATCGGTATGCCGATCACCGCGGCGATTTCGCGATAGCCCATGTCCTCGATCTCCCGCAGTACCAGCACTTCGCGCTGCTCTTCGGGCAGGTTCGCGAGCAGCCTCGCGAGCGCACGACGCTCGTCCGCGCGGATGGTGTCGCTCTCGGGGTCCGGCGTTGCCGCGATCATCGAGTGCCCATCCTCTCGATCATGTTCCTCCGGCAGCGGCACGACCGGGCGCCGGCGCTCGCGGCGCACCGCCGTCGAGTGGCAATTGCGCACGATGGCGAACAGCCAGGCCTTGGCATCGCCAGTGCGCAGGCCGTCGATCCCGCGGAACGCACGCAGCAACGCCTCCTGGACGATGTCCTCGGCATCGCCGCGCGAGCTCGACAACCAACGGGCGAAGCGGTACGCAGCGTCGAGGTGCGGCAGCACCTCGGCATCGAATCTGCGGCGTGTGTCATCCATAGAGCGCGACCGACGACGCCGGCCCGGGAGCCCGCGCGGCTAACCTAACCCGATAAGACTCGTGGCGCCCGCCGATTATTCCAGGACGCGGGCCCTGGCCGGGAACGAGGTGACGCCGACCCTCCGGCACAGGCGAACGGTCCGGAGCTGCCGGAGTGCAGGACGTACCTTCATGAAAACGTAGCAAAACTTGGGCCTAATCGGCGCGCCTGACGGTCACTGGAGAGACCGGCCAATGACGGATTTCGTGCGCACCCTGGAGCGACCGGACGGATCGGTATGTTCACGGCGCCCGGTCGGGCACCAGCACCTGGGACGGTGCCATGCGCCCTGAGCACCTCTATTCGATGTCGGACACGACACTCGACAGATCGCGCCGCGTGGTGATCCGGACGCTCGAACTCCTCTCAGGCCAGCAGCAGCTGCAGGCCAGATACGACCGTTATCGCTCGCGCCGTCGCTGCGACGGAAGCTTCTGGAACGACTGCGTGCGGCTGTTCGGCGTGAAGGTTGACTTCGACGCGGCTGCGACGGCACGTATACCACGGAGCGGGCCGCTGCTCGTGGTTGCGAACCACCCGTTCGGCATCGTCGACGGGCTGCTGCTCTGCTGGCTCGTGAGCCAGGTGCGCCAGGACTTCAGGATCATGTTGAACGGCGGTCGCTACGTACCCGAGATGGGTGGCCATGCGATTGCACTCGACGTGTCTGGCGCGCGCCAGGCGCAGCGCGCCAATGCTGCGGCTCGTACCGAGGCGCGACGCACGCTCGAGCGAGGCGGCGTCCTCATCCTGTTCCCGGCGGGCGGCATCTCGACCTCTGCGGACCGCTTGGGGCGACGGCCGGCGATCGACGCGCCCTGGCATCCGTTTGCGGCGCAACTGCTCACGCGCACGGAATGTCCGGTGCTGCCGGTGTGGTTTGAGGGGCAGAACAGCCGCCTATTCCAGATGGTGAGCCACGTCAGTCTGACGCTGCGCTTCGGCTTGCTGCTGGGCGAGAACATGCGCAGGCTCCAGCGGCCCGTCCGGATGGTTGTCGGCGACCCGATACCCTACGAATCCCTGCCTCATCACCTCACCCGCGCGATGCTGTCGCGGGAATTGTGCCGCCGCACGTATGCGGTCGGAGGCATCGACGCTTCGGTCCCAGGCCTCGTTCGTGACTGGCCGAAGGCGCTGCGACCGAAGATGCCGCCTGCGCGCCGCACGAGCCCGGCGCAGGCGGGCCCCGTGGCGCGACTCCTGCGGGCGCGAGCCTGACGAACCGGGGCAGTCCACCGGGGAGGATTCCCGGCGTGTCCGGAGCGTCCACGCGCTTCCCCGCGGCTTCCGCTGACGTCACGCAGCTGCGGCACGGCCGGATTCGACCCCGGTGGGACATGCAGCGCACTCGCGAGGATGCGTGAGGCTGCACGCGGATCGGGTCAGCCGTATCCTGCGCGCGCTTTGTACGGCACCGTTACGGTGGGACAATCAACCCTGCGCTCGTCATTACCCACGTCCTTCGCCGGAGTGCCCTCCTGATGAGACTCGCGCTGCTGATGGCGATCCTGATCAGTATCCTGCTGCCCGCGCGACTGCAGGCGGAACCAGCCGGCGACGAGTCGCGGCCCGTGCTGATCGAGTTGTTTACCTCCGAGGGCTGCTCGAGCTGCCCGCCGGCCGATTCATGGCTGCAGCAACTCGATCGACGGCAGCCGGTGTCCGGCGCCCGCCTCATCGTGCTCAGCGAACATGTCGACTACTGGGATTACCAGGGTTGGCGTGATCCGTACTCGTCGTCGCAGCTCACGGCGCGCCAGGCCGGCTACGTGCGCGCGCTGTCGCTCGGCGCGGCGGCTACGCCGCAGTTCATCATCGACGGTGCCACGGGCTTCAACGGTGCCGCACAGCAGATGCTCGAAGTCCTGAGACGCGCCGCCGCGGCGGCGAAGCTCCGCGTCCAGATCGTCTCGGCGCGCGTCGATCCGAACAATCGTGCGTTACTGCGTGCGCACGTTGTGATCGATGCGACCGGCAGCACCCGGGACGCCGACGTCTACGCCGCGATCGCACTCGAGCACGCCGAGTCCCACGTCGCGGGAGGCGAGAACAGCGGCAGGCAGCTCACGCACGTCGCCGTCGTCGAGTCGCTGTCGAGGCTCGGCACGGTCGTGCGCGGCGGAGCGTTCGACCGGGACGTCGAGATAAAGCTGAAGCCCGCGCAGCTCGCCGGCGGCTTCAGGCTCGTCGTGTTCGTCCAGCAGCCCGGCCCAGGCCCGGTGGTCGGCGCCGCGCAGCAGGCGCTCGTCATGTCCGGCGGCTGACCCGTGGCGCGAAATCCGGCCGACTGCAGGCGGAATGCGCAGCGCGTTCAGTCTGCGAGCGGGTTCGGGCGCAGCTGGAAGTGCACAACCAGCGGCTTAGAACCCTTACCGCCCTCCTTGAGCCAGGGAGTCCGGTCGCCGCTCGCCACCCAGATTCCGCGGCCCTTCCAGCCGGACTGCGCATCGTCGATGCGACCGTCGAGTCCCTTGGCGTAGAAGCCGAGCGGGTATGGAATTCGCAGTGTGATGAATTTTCCCCTCACGAACGCGTGCACGCCGTCGAAGAGGTTGCCGGTCGCGATCGGAACGTTGTCGCCGAGCCCGAGCGTGTTGTACTGGTCGACCCACGTGTAGTAGCTCGATTCGACGCTTCCGTCGGGAACCGTCGCGAACGACGGTCCTGGCAGGCGGAAGAAGCTCCAGCCCTCGGGGCAATGGTCGCCGGTCGCCTTCGGGCCGTTCAGCGGGCCCTTGCATTCGCGCCGGTCGAAGCGGCCGAGATGGCCGCTCGCGAGCGACACCCACACCACGCCATCGCGATCGATGTCGGCGCCACGTACGCCGAAGCCGGGGAGCGGCACGTTGTAGATCTCGGAGAGCATCGTCCGCGGATCGAATCGCAGCAGCGCGCCCGGGTACCGAAACGCCACCGATCCCCACACCGAGCCGTCGGCGGGGTTCGGCATGACGGCGTAAAAGCCGACCGCCAGGCGCGTGTCGAGCGCCGGATTCGGCGGCGTTCCGGGCTCGACCCACGGGCCGCGCTTGCCGTCCCCGTTCGTGTCGAGGACAAACGGTGCCCAGCCCTGGGCGTCCGCGGCGTCACCGGTCGCATCGAACTTGCGCGTATCGAGCCAGCCGACTATGTCCCGGCCGCCGCTCGTCCACAGCGTGTTCGCCGCGTCTGCCGCGAACTGCAGGTGATGCGTACCGAAGCACGTGTCGACGAATGTGTACTTGCCTGTCTTCGGCTCGTACACCGCGAGCTGCCGGTCGGAGCGGTCGGTAGGAAAGACCACGGCCGACGGGTGACTCGAACCGGCACGGCAGAAAGCCGGATTCTGCGGCCCCCTGATCCGCGCCGTGTACCAGACGCGACCCTGCTGGTCGAGCATCGGGTTGTGCGCATTTGCACGGCTGTTCCAGATGCGCTCCTCGCCCCAGGTCGGCGAGGGTGCGACCACCGGGTCGTCGTGCGTCGACGGCGTATCCGCGTCGCGCACCGGTGCCCGGAACGTGGTCGCGCGATTCCGGACGGGGTCGAGAACCGGAAAATCGTCGGTGCTGAGTTCCGTGGATCCGTACAGGAGGCCGTTGCCGTTGACCGTCGGCTGGCGGCGATCGGTGCTCGACAGGTCGTGCAGGTACGCCTTGCCATCCGACCAGTCGCGCACGGTCGCTACGACGTTGCGCTCGATGCCGGTAGGCCGGGCCGGCGTCGCCGCCGGCAGCTCGCCGGCTGCGATCCGGTCACTCCATTCGGACAGGTACTTGATCGGCACCCCACCCAGAGTACCGAGCGCGAGCCCGGTCATCTGCCCACCCGCCTGGCCGGACTGGATGCGGCGTGTCCAAGCGTCCGAACTCGAAGCGAACGGGCCGAGCGCGGCGGGCAGCGTGCGCGTCGCGGAATTGCCGAGCTGGTGGCAGCCGATGCAGCCCATGTTCTTCATCCACATGAGGTACTCGTTGCGGCCGGCGTGCAGGAATCCGAGCTCTCGAGCCGCCGGAATCCGCATCATGGAGTACCAGTACGCTGCCGGGTACACGCGCGCCGCCGAGGCACGGTCCGGCGCCACTACGGCGGTGAGGTCTAGCGCGTGTCCGGGAGTGCCGGGGAGCGGTGCGGAATCCACGAGCCCGTAGCCACGCACCCACACCTTGTAGCTCGCGGGCGGCAGGTCGGGTACCAGGTAGCGCCCCTCGTCGTCGGTGACGACGATCTTTGCAAATCGGGTCCCTAGATCCTGTGTCTCCGCGATGACCCATACACCGGCCTCAGGACCCTGCGCGCTTCTGACCGAGCCGCCGATGTCCGCCACGCCGAGCGCGGGCACTCCCGTGGCGCCGGCGGAGCCTGTCGGGACCGCGACGCAAAGCGCGAGCATCGTGCCGAGTAACATCCGATGAGACCGCGAAGTCATTGGGCGCCTCGTTGCATGTTGGAGCAGCTCCGGAACAGGGACCCGCCTCAGGCGTCGCGGCTGCAATCGGCGTGGGGCACCCCGCCCGCCTTGTCACGTCAAGATCACTTCGCTGCCGGCGCGACCCGGAGCGTCGGCACTTGACGCGACGATCCGGCAAGCTAGGCAGGCGCCGGACCCCGTCGACCGGCGAGCCATGCACCGAGCAGCACGCAAGGAACGATCGACAGCAGGAACGTCAGGTGATACCACGCCGGGAACCTGTTCCAGAGCGTGACGTGAAGGGGTAGGAATGCGACCAGGATCGCGAGTCCGAGGATGAGTGCCACCCGGCGCTCCGTTGGCCGGATGGCGCGGACGATGGCGCCAGCTGCGACTGACGCGATCGCGGCAAGGGCAAGGCGCGCGGCCTTCATCGCGAGCGTGAAGACCATCTGCGGCTCAGCCGCGGCGTAGCCATCCATTGTCAGCCTGAGACCTCGGTCCAACAGCGATGCCACGAGCACCCAACCCGCAAGCCCGAGTATGAAAGCGAAAATCGCCCGCTTCATGCAGACATCCTTGCGTCGCGCGCGATCACGATAGCGAATGGGTGCGTGCTCGGCCACCGCAACCGATGCCACGCGCTGCGGCGCAGCATCCCGGAGCCTCGATGGCACGGCGCAGGCAGTCTGTTTGAGCGCAGCCGGTACCCGGCAACCTGGTCCGCACTCCCGGTCACTTCCGGTCGCAGGATTGCCGGCAAGGCCGTCCGCGAGGCGCCCGTCGGCTGCTCGGGCGACCGGCGCAGTGGCATTCTGCGCGGGCGCCCGCCGAACGGCCGACGGACGACGTCGCGATGGGGAGCGCGCCGTCTCGTCCGTCAGAGATTGGCGGTGAGCGGCGTCAGAGTGTTCGTCATCTGCGAGTTGAGCAGAACCAGATCGCGCGTCGCGGGGCTCTGCGTCGAGGCCGGTGTGGTCGCCTCGAGGAACCCGCTATGGTCGGTATTGCGGAATGTCCCGCTCAGGGACGTCGCCGTGCTATTCGGCATGAGGCCAACGACGGGCCCGGGCGTGTTCGAGGCGGTGTCGATCGCGACCACCGTTCCACCGCTGACACCATCAAAGACATACGTCTCGGACGTCGCCGGGTTGATCACCTGCACCGGCGTCAGGTTCTGGATCTGGAACACCGTCTCGTACGGCGTCGTGGTGGTTACGGTGTCGGCCGGCCACGGAAACTGCTCGCCCCCACTTGCGAAGGTCGACTCCGCAAGCGGCGTCTGGATCACCGTGCCATTCATCGCGACGATGCCGGATTGCGTCGCGCTGTGGGTATCGGTCTTGGTCGCGGCGTCGTACGTCGCCATCCAGCTCGTCCAGTAGACGGTGCTGGCGGTAGCGACGAAGGTTCCGGAATTTCCGGTCGTCGTCACGACGGTGCTCACGGTGCCGGACGCCGTCGACAGCGCGCGGATCTGATAGGACGAGTTCGCGACACCGATCGCGAGCGTCGTGCCGGACACCGGGAACACGAGGCCCGTGATGCGGCCCGTCTCCGTGTCGGCGAGGACGGGTGCTGCCGATCCATCGCTCGGCATCGCGTACACGGCAGCCGACGCCTGCATGGCGCCGCTCGCAGGTGTGTTCACCGCGAGGTAGAGCGTAGTCGGCGAGGCCGCAAACAGCGCGCCCGCCGCCGTCGGCGACCAGCCGGGGATGGTGTAAAGGGGTGCGGAGGTGCTGTGCGCCGCGTAATCGACGTAGACGATATTGCCGTCCACGACGTACAGCTGCGCCGTCGGGTAGCCCTGCGTCGTGCCCACCGGGAGTGCGACCGCCACGCCTATCGGCGCCGCGAACGTGCCGAGCACCACCGGATTTGCGAAATTCGAATCGACTTCGACGAGCGTCGAACCGCTCTTGAGGACGAAACCGGAAATGCCCCCCTCAGGCGTGCGCACCGTCGCTACCGGCATGCCGGCAACGGTGATGGGTGGCGTCGACGCCGACATGCCCGTCTTGACGGCATGGAAGACGTCGTCTGCGGTATTGCAGACACCGTCTGGCCCTGGCAGGCGGTAGACGTAGGTGGAATTGACCGGATTCTGCAGGTCGGCCGTGAAATACACCCCGACGTAGTCGTAATTGGCGCCCGTCACGGCGGTGCCGGAGAACGTGCACGTGTCATCGACGGTGGCGGCCGTTTCCGTCGAGATTGGCTGCGCCTGCGGGCCGCCGGCGGCAGTCAGGTCGAGCGCATAGATGTGCCCGTCCGCACCCTTGTACACCTCGACTCCCGCCGGCTGGCCGAGCGGAGCGCCCGTCAGGAAGTCATTGGTGCCGCGGAGCGCCTGCTTCTTGCCGGCGTAGCTGCCCATCGGTGCGAATCCCGCGTCACCGGTGACGCCGTTCGCCCACGCGACGAAGACCCCAGTCGTGCCCACGTAGCTGACCAGCGGAGGCGGCGATAGTGGCTGGTAGTAGCCAGGGCCGCGTCCGCCCCCGCAACCGGCGAGCCCTGTGGCAACGATCGTCGTAACTGTCAGCGCGGCGATACGATGCATGAAGGCACTCCAGATTGGGGGAATTCGACCCGTAGTGCGTGGTTAACGCCTGCAATATGTAGTCGGTTGACCAGTTACAGCGCGGTGCCGGAGGATCCAGGCGCGCCGACGCCCGTAAGCTGCGGGAAAAGCCGGTAAACGTCCGGAGATCTCGGCGATCTGCCGCCAGGCGGCTCAGGTGAAGAGTGCTTAATGGAAGCGGAACGGCGTTCGGTGAAGGTTTCCATGCCAACGCGCCGCTACGGGTCGACCGAGGAACTACCCACGGCGAGCGGCAAGTCCCTCGCCGATGCCGGGTCAGCGGATCGGGCCATGCAGTCCAAGCGAAGCCACCGCTTCTTGCGTCGACAGTCGCGACCGCGCTGGAAGCGGACGGCCTCTCCGGCCTTCGGCTTTCACTCGCTCCGCGGATAGCCTATCGACTGGGCGAACAGGACGCGCTGTTCCGCTTGCAGCCCAAGCCTGGCTGAAAGCTGCTGCCGGTCGCAGTTGTGGAACCAGGTGGCGAGACCGTGCGCGGCCGCGAACAGGTAGACGTTCCCGGCGATCAGCCCCGTGTCGACGTAGTAGTAGGACTTCTGGACGTCCGGATCGTGCAGGCCGGGCTCCTCGAATCCCGCTGTCCTGTCGAGCCGCCGCACATCGGCTACGTAGATGAGGTGTACGGGCGCCGCGGCGTCCACGTCGCGCTGGCCTGGCGTCAGTGCGAGGCCGCGCAGGTCGCCGGCGGCCATGGGCAGCAACCGGTTTGCCGCAGCGTCGTACCGGAACGACCCGGACTCGAGGGCGACGTACAGGTCGATCTCCTGGGAATTGCTCGCCGATCCCGCGGTCCGTCCGGCGAGCCCGAACGGGCCGTGCCGCCGGTTCACGCCGCAGGCGGCCCAGAGGATCGTCGACAGGAGCGGAATCGCCAGAGGCTGCGCGCTTATCGCGCGTACCGTCTGCCGTTGCCTGAGAGCGGCCAGCACCGAGGTACCGCCGTCGCTCGCGGGCGGCGGCAGGTCGATCGGATCGGGAAGCGGTACGGCGCCAATTGCGGGCGTCATCGCGCACCTCCTTGAGGCCAAGCGCAGCCGGAACTGTGGGCGAATCCGGCCGTCCGGCCGAGCGTACGACATGCCGCGCCGGATTGGATTACGCACATTCCGACAGCCTGAGCGCAGGGCGTAACGCGCAGCCGTCCGTTCCTGGCCGATTGCGTCGTGCCGATCGCTGACTGTGCATGCGCATGAGCGCCGGGGCGCAGCAGCCAATTGGAGGTTCGAAGCCGATCCGGCGCGAATCCGTCGGGCGGATGAAACCGGTGGCGTCGGGTATCGCGACAGCCGCCGCGAGCGCAGTCAGCGCGGTGCAGGTCAGCTCCGGACCCGCCGGCGTGGCTCAGATGAACCGCAACCCGGCAGCAGCTGCTCAGGCTGAGCGGCCGACACGCGCATGGTGAGCCTTTGGTGGCTGCATGGTGTGCCGGCTCATGGCCATCGTCTCGAACGCTGCGCGCCGGCGGCGGCACGGTCAGGCGATCGGCGGTCCGGTCGACGCCCCGCACCGAAGTGGTGAATGACCCTACCGCTTGAGTGACAGCAGCAGCACGCCCCCACCGACCATCGCGATGCCCGCCCAGTCGCGCAGCGCCGGCCGTTCGCCGAGGAAAGCGAATGCAAGGATCGCCACGAGCACGACGCTCAGCTTATCGACCGGCGCGACCTTGGATGCATCGCCGAGCTGCAATGCGCGGAAGTAGCATACCCAGGAGGCGCCCGTGGCGAGCGCCGAAATGGCGAGGAACAGCCATGTCTTCCTCGGCAGGGCGAACGGATTGCTCCACTTGCCCGTCGCCCAGAGGAAGGCCGCCAGAACCGCAACGATGATCACGGTTCGCACCAGCGTTGCCAGGTCCGAGTCCACTCCGCGTATGCCGATTTTCGCGAAGATCGCCGTGAGAGCGGCAAAGCACGCGGACAGAACCGCCCAATAGAACCAGCCGACCGAGTCCGTCATTGTCGCTTCCTGGCGGGGCTTCCCGACCGCGCTCGGCCGATTATAGGCTCGAAGGGCGGGCCCGCTCCGGAGCCGCCGGCGGTTGCAGGCAAACGGGTCGGTGCCGCGCGCCTGCCCGGTGCCGTCACGATCGCGATATCCCTAGAGGGCGGGCGCCCGAACGCACGATATGCTGCGCAGTACGCCAATTGCGGGCATCATGCGCGGCGACGAAACGGGGCGTCCTGATGCGCGCCTCCGGGTGCCGACGGCGTCGCCCGATGCGGCGTCACCCCTGGGGCGCCGACCGGCGATCGACCTTGTGAACGGCGACAGCTGATTCTCGCAGAGTGGAGCGAATGGCATGAAATCGCACGCACGTGTGGTGATAGTCGGTGGTGGAGTCATGGGGGTTGGCCTCCTCTATCACCTGGCGCTCGAGGGCTGGACCGACGTGGTGCTCGTCGAGAAAGGCGAACTGACCTCGGGCTCCACGTGGCATGCCGCCGGTCAATGCCCGCATTTCAATGGCTCGCTGAATACGACCAAGGTGCACGTCTACGGTACGCAGCTCTATCCCAAGCTGGCCGAGCTCACCGGCTACCAGGTCAGCTGGCACGGCTGCGGCGGCTTGCGGCTCGCCACCACGGATGAGGAGGTCTCGTGGCTGAAGCACGTCCACGGCATCTCGAAGCTCGCGGGTTACGAGGCACACATCATCGGGCCGTCTGAGATTCCGAAGTACCACCCGTACCTCGATACCTTTGGAATCAAGGCGGCGTTCCTCACGGTCACCGACGGACACGTGGCGCCTGCGGACATCACGAACGCCATGGCGGCCGGGGCGAAGCAGCTCGGCGCGGAGATCCACCGACGCACGCGGGTGACCGACATCCGCCAGCTGCCGTCCGGCGAATGGGAGGTCGTCACCGACCAGGGCAGCATCGTCTGCGAGCACGTCGTCAACAGCGCGGGCAGCTACTGCGAACTAGTGGGTTCCTGGACCGGTCACCGTGTGCCGATTGCGAACATGCTGCATCACTACGTCATCACGGAGCCCTTGCAGGAGCTGATCGATCTCAAGACCGAGCTTCCAGTGGTGCGAGACCCATACTCGAACGCCTATCTGCGCGAGGAAGGGAATGGCGTGCTGGTAGGTCCCTACGAGACGGCCACCGCACACGTGTGCTGGGACGGCAAGCCGCCGTCATGGGACTTCGAAAGCGAACTGGTCGCACCGGAGCTTGACCGCTTGATGCCCTGGCTCGAGAAGGCCACCGAGCGCCTGCCGCTGTTCGGCCAGGCCGGCGTCAAGTCCGTGATCTCCGGAGCGATCACGCATACGCCCGACGGCAACTACCTGTCGGGCCCGGCGCCCGGGCCACGCAACTACTGGATGCACTGCGGCGCCGCAATTGGCGTCGCGCAGGGCGCCGGAGCCGGCAAGTACCTGGCGCAGTGGATGGTGCACGGCCAGGCCGAGATAAACATGCGGGAGTACGATCCGCGTCGCTTCGGCAACTGGGCGGACACCAGGTACACGACCACGGTCGCGATCGAGGACTACCACCGCATGTATTACTGCTACGCCCCCGGCGAGCAGCACGAGGTGGGTCGCGGGCTCAGGAAGTCGACGTTGTACGCGCGACTGGCGGCTGCGGGCGCACAGTTCGCGCAGATTTTCGGCTGGGAGCGGCCGCGCTGGTACAGCACGGGCGGGGCGCGCGAGGAATTCTCGTGGAGCCGCTCAAACTGGTGGGAGCCGGTCAGGCAGGAGGCGCTTGCCGTGCGCGAACGCGTCGGCCTCATGGATCTGTCGACGTTCTCCAAGTACGAGGTGACCGGTGCCGACGCGCAGGCGTTTCTGACCCGAATCACGGCGAACAAGCTGCCGGCAAAGGACGGCGGCATCGTGCTCACCCACCTGCTCACACCCGCCGGATTCATCGAGAGCGAGATGACGATCACGCGGCTCGCCGCCGACCGCTACTATGTGCTGTCGGCCGCGGTCGCGCAGCTGCACGACATGGACCAGCTCGCTTGGCGCCGGGCGCGAGGCGAGCAGGTGTCGATCGTCGACGTCACCGACGACTACGGCGTGCTGGTGCTCGCGGGGCCCCTCGCCCGGGAAGTGCTGAAGGACCTGACTGCAATAGATCTCACGACGCCCGCATTCCGCTGGCTGACCGGCCGTGAAGGCGCCGTTGCCGGCGTCGCTGGCGTGCGGCTGATGCGCGTCAATTACGTCGGCGAGCTCGGCTGGGAGATCCACGTGCCGATGGCGCGCATGCCCGAGGTGTTCGACGCGCTGATGACTGCCGGCAAGCCGCACGGAATCCGCCTGTTCGGGACCTATGCGATGAACTCACTGCGCATGGAAAAAGCCTACCGCGGCTGGGGTAGCGAACTCACCAATGAGGTCACGATGATCGAGGCCTCGATGGACCGCTTCGTCGACTTCGGCAAGGAGTTCATCGGCAAGGCGGGCACCGAGCGCTCGCTGAAAGCCGGCCCGCGCATCCTGCTCACCTACCTCGAGGTCGATGCCGGCAATGCCGACTGCCTCGGCAACGAGCCGGTGTACCAGGGCGACCGGCTGGTCGGCATCACGACCGGCGGCGCGTTCGGCTTCGCAGTGCAGAAATCGCTGACTTTCGCCTACCTCGAGCCGGCGCTGGTGCACGACGGCGCGGAGTTCGACATCCTGGTGCGCGGCGAGACACGCCGCGCGCGGATCATTCCGCAGCCGATCTGGGATCCGAAGAACGAACGCCTGCGCGCCTGAGGCGAACGGCGGTCCGGCATCGAACCGCCGCGGCATCATGTCCGGGCTGGGTGGCTGGCGCACCGGCCGTCGCCCGCCGGGCGGTGCTGCTATCGGCCATTGAACTGCCGCATCATCTTGTCTGCGATCTCATCCCGCGACAGTGACGGCCCGAGTCCTGATTTGCCGCCGTAAAGCGCCGTCAGGAACGCGAGATCACCGGCGGTGATCGCCATCGGCTTCTCACGCGCATCGCAGCTCGGTGCCATGACGTCGAGGATGCTCGGCAGCGGATCGCAATGATCCGGCGACTGCACGACTGACAGCGTGAGCATGGCCACGTAGTCGGCAATCGTCCCGATTGAATAGCTGGCGAGCTTGGTGGTATCGACGACCATGATGACGATGGCAATGCCGCTCGTATCGCCCGCGTCCTTGAGCGTCTTTGGCGTGATCGTCGGCCAGACCGGCAGGAAATGCAGGGACCCGACCAGCGACGGGTCGGAGTTCAGAGCGCGCGCACCGCCGCCCGCAGTGATGTACCAGCCCTGGATCGCATGATCGGGAGCGAAGGCGATCAGCCGGCTCACGGACGGAAGTCGTCCGCGGAAATAGGTGGATGCCAGATTCACGACCTTCGCCATGACCTTCTGCGGGTCATTCGTGAAGATGATCCGGGCGTTGTCCTTGCAAAGCGGCTCGGAGTTGACCGGAGCCCCGACCGTCTCGGCGAGCGCCCGGAGCCGCGCCGTAACGAACGCGTTGTAATCGGGTACCAGCCCGACAGTCATCGGACAGATGCTTTCGAGACGCCCGCCGCGCCAGCGTCCCAGATTGCCGCGTGCGCCGGTATTGACGTAGTGCACGGTCGCGTGGTGCACGACGAACTGGTAGACGCTGTCCCCCGCCAGTTCCGGCGGGGTCGGCGGTCTCGGGATCGCGACCGCCGCATCCGGGACCGCGCGCGGCGTCGTCGCCGGCACCTTCGTGTCACTTGCGGCCGCTGTCGCCATCGCGGCCGGTTCGGTCGTTCCCGGCAGCGTGCCGATCGCTGGTCCGACGGACGCGGCACGTATCGCCACGGTATCAGTGCCGATGCGCGCGAACTCGAGGCCTGTGCCTTGCAGCAGCCGGCTGATTGCCGTGCGTATCGGGAGTGTGCCGGTGACCCCGTCTGAATTCCGATGCGAGACGTCCGAATCCGCGACCGCAACCTGCATCCCGCTCTGGGTTGAGAATTCGATGAGTGCGGTGGCAAGCGGGGCCGGTGCGATGTCGAAGTGCGCTGCCCGTTCGAGCGGGTCGTCGGCATGCGCCGCAGCCGACCACGCGATCGAAGCCACCAGAACGGCGAGCGGGATTCGCGCGATGGCAGATCTATTTCCCCGCACCGCCCGCGCTCCGCGACTGGATGAGTATCCCGCCGCTACCCTGGTCCCGGATGTTGACTGCATAGATCTGCTCCAGTGCCTTGAGCCAGTCACCGACGTTCGCGGGCGATATCGTGCCGGTAAAGCGCGTCTGCCGGAACGCGGGCGCCAGCGTGATGCGTACGGCGCTGTACCGATTCACCTCGCCAACGACATCCTCGAGCGGTTCGCCGACGAACTGCAGCGCGCCGCTGCGCCAGGATTCGGCTATGCCGGGATCGACGGCTGCGACCGTGAGCAGGTGCGCCGCCGCAGAGAACGTCACGCGCTGCCCGTTGGTCGCGCGAACTGTGTCGCTGGTGAGCACAGTGCTGGTGCCGGTCTCGCGGGGCGCGGACGTGACGCTGACTCCGCCCTCGGTGACCGTCACGAACGTACGGTTCGGGCCAATTCGCACGTCGAACGCCGTTCCGGAAGAGGTCACCGTCAGGACGGGAGTGTGCACGACGAATGATCGCAGCGCGCTCGGTGCGACCGAGAAGTAGGCCTGCCCGCGTTCCAGCAGAACATCGCGATGCAGCAGACCTAGCCTGGTGCTGACTCGGGAGCCGGGTGCGAGGTCGAGCTCCGATCCGTCCGCTAGGGTGACGTGCCGTTGCTCGCCGACGAGCGTGACGAGCACCTGCTCCTGCCGATTGTGAAGCGCCAAAATTCCGGCCAAGGCGACGAGCAGGATGACGCCTGCAGCGAGCGCGGCGGACGTCGTCCAGTGACGGCCGCGGGTCGCCGGGGTCGGGCGGGCTGCCGCAGGGTCCGGTGCGGGAAACGCCTCCCACAGGCGCTGCATCTGCTCGAATGCCGGGAGATTTTTCGGATCCGCACGACACCATTGCAGCCAGGCGTCGGTCAACGCCTGGTCGCTCGAACCGTCGAGCTTCTGCACCCACTCGCTGGCATCCGACAGTCGTGCGACGTCCATCTCGGCCTGGTCTCGGGTAGTCACAGGGATATCTTCCGCCGGGCCTCGGCCGCCGGCATGCCTTCGAGTCGCAGGTGGCAGTAGACCATTGCGTACGTCACGTAGCGCCGGACCATGCGCTCGGAACAGCCGAAGCGTGCGGCGACCTCAGTTTGGGCCTGCCTTCCAGGCGATGCAGGCCGAACGCGTGCTGGCATTTGTCCGGCAGCTCCTGCAGAAACCCGAGCAGCCGCACGGCCTGCTCACGGTCGAGCAGTTGTCGCTCCGGGTCGTCCCGCTCACTCGCCGCAACCACCTCGAGCTGGAGCGGTTCCGGGTCTTCGCCGGCCCGCAGTCGGACATTGCGGTGCCGCAAGCGATCGATCGCGAGGTTCGTGGCCGTTCGAAAGAGATATGCGCGCAGGAGCCCGGGAGTGCACGGTTCGCGCATCTCAAGCAGCCGGACGTAGGCTTCCTGGGCAACTTCCTTCGCTTCCTGTTCCGAGCGCAGCCGACGCGTCAGGTAACCCACGAGTACGCGATTGTGCTCGCGGAATAACTGTGACACGGCGGCGCCGGGCGAATCCGCCGCTGCGACCACCGGGCCGCCGAGCGCTGCACGCTGCTTGTCCGCGTCTGCCATTCGCCCTGACCCCGCGGAGACTGCGCCCGTACAGGCTATACGTTCGAGCCCGGCAAACCGGAACCATCGATGCTCGTGCAGGCGACAGCGCGAAATCCCGGGCCCTTGCGCCCGCGCGGCAGGATTCCGCGGCGTACGACCGACGCAGCCAACTCGCGCCTGCGACCTGCTGCCAGTCGGCTGCGCCCGGTATGACCGGTCGCAAGGGTGGCGTCTCGAAGCCCGCAGTGCCTGCGCTGCAGGAACCCGCCGACATCCCACCGTTCCTTGCGACGCGGACCGCAGGATCAGTCTACCGCGGGACACCGGCGGCACCAGTGGAATGCGGCTGGCGTGCGCGCTACGCTCGGCAGGCCCTCGTGAGGTCATGTCCGCGCGAGGACCGGGTAAATTGCCTTGCGTCGCACCATGGACATGCCCCGCATGCCGAATGGCAAGGAGACCAGTCATGTCTGGAAATCGACAGCAATCCGGGCGCCAGCGGTCGGCGCTTTTCGTCGTAACCCTCGGACTCGGTCTCGCGACCGGGCTCGCGATGGCCGCCGACTATAGGGTGACGCTCAGCGGCGACCAGGAGGTCCCACCCGTCAAGACCGCCGCCATGGCGACCGCCACGATCTCCGTCGGGGATGATAAGTCGGTAACCGGAAAGATCACGACGAGGGGCATCGCCGGCGTCGCGGCCCACATTCACGAGGCGGCACGGGGTGCCAACGGACCGGTTGTCGTCACGCTTGAGAAGACGGCTGACGACGTCTGGTCTGTGCCCGTCGGATCGCACCTGACCGACGCCCAGCTCGCGTCGCTGAAATCAGGGCTGCTCTACGTCAATGTGCATAGTGCCGCAAACAAGGCCGGCGAGATTCGCGCTCAGCTGACGAAGTAAACGGGAGAGCGCGCCGCGCCATGCGGCGCGGCGCGTTACGACTGCCCGAACGTCGCCGTCCGGCGCCTCCACCAGCGCCGCAACGCGACGATCGACCAGATTCCCTCGAGTGCGCCGAACGGCCAGGCACCCTGCAGGAAGCCGTAGACCGAGCCGAGAACGCAGGAAAACGCGAACGCCAGCGTCCAGCCACGAGCGTGGTCTTCGAGCGCGTAGCAGATGAGCATCGCGGAGACCGCGAAAAGTCCGAATGCCGTCAGCAGGTCCATGCCAGATAGCATCGCAGCTCGCGACGCCCGGTGCTGTGCTTTGTCGCTGCGCGCGACGCCAATGGGGTGCGCTGCGTACGGGCATCGGTGTGAATGTCCGGGCGATGCGACCGTTGCACGCCGCATGCGGCGCCATGGCGCCCGGTCTCGACGTGATCGAAGGTCAAGTCCGCCGGTTGCGGGCACCTGCAGGAGCAACGAGGCGCTCGTTCCGGTACCGCGGACATTATCCGCAACGCGGCGGAGGCACAGGCGGGGCTCCGCGGCCGGCGGTCGGGCAATGTGCCTTCATTATGTCGGCTCGAGCTAACCCCTTTTCCAGGTCTGGTCCGTTTCAGCTGGTAACCCCCTACCAAAGGTGTTGCCATGAACCTGCCTGCCCTCGCCTGCCTCGCCATGCTTGCTGCCGCCAGCAGCGCCCGAGCCGTCGGCCACCTCGCGAATGTCGAGGTCAGCGATCGGACGACGGGCGCGGTACTTCAAACCTACTATCACCACGGCGAGTACTGGATCGCCGGGCCGCCGGGCCACCGCTACTCGATCTCCGTTCAGAGCCGGCTCGGCGAGCGACTGCTCGCGGTCGCTGCGGTCGATGGTGTGAATGTGATATCCGGTGAAACGGCGGCGTGGACCCAGAGCGGCTACGTGTTGAGTCCCTGGCAGAGCTACGACGTCACGGGCTGGCGGAAGAGCGACTCAGAGGTGGCGGCGTTCGAGTTCACGGCGGAGCCCGATTCGTATGCGAGTCGCACGGGCAGACCAGGCGCCGTCGGCGTGATCGGGGTTGCACTGTTTCGCGAGCGGCAGCGACTCGCGGACGTACCGTTGCTCGCGCCACCGGTCCTTGAGGAGCCCGCAGCCAGTGCACCAAGTCCGGCGTCGCGTCTTGCGGAGGCGAGCGCCGGCAACGCGGCACGCGCCGCCGCACCGTTGGCGCAGCAGCTGGGCACCGGGCATGGCGAGCGGGAGAGCTCGTACGTCCAGCAAACCAGCTTCCTGCGCCGCCGCGCCGAACCGGACGAGCTAATCCGGATACGCTATGACAGCCGCGAGCGCCTCGTCGCCCTGGGCGTGATCCGCGAACGTCCTCCTCTCCCGACGGCCCCGAATCCCTTTCCGGGCTCAGGCGCAGGGTCGTACGTGCCAGATCCGCCGAGCGACGCATCCCGCGCGATGCGATAATCGGAGCGATGGCCGATGCCGAGGACCTCAACGCGGACGAAGCACTGGTGCGGCGCTATGCCGCAGGCGATGCGCAGGCGTTCGAGGTCCTATATCGCCGCCACGAGATGCGTGTGTGGCGTTATCTGCGCCGGAGCCTCGACGACCCGGCGACCGCCGATGACGTGATGCAGGACGTGTGGTTCGCAGTCGCCCGCACCGCAGATGCCTACCGCCCGACCGCACGATTCACGACGTGGCTGCTGACGCTGGCGCATAATCGCCTGGTCGACGTATGGCGTGCTTCGCGCGCGGCACGGCGGGCGGACGCACGCGATCCGGCGGACGTTCTCGCCGAGCTCCCGGCACCCGCGACGTCGGAGCCAGGGTCCGCGGCGGAGTCGCGTGACGAGGCGCTTGCCCTGTTCGCTGCGATCGGACAGCTGCCGCCTGAACAGCGCGACGTCTTTCTGCTGCAGGCCGAAGGCGGGCTCAGTATTGAGGAGATCGCCGCCGTCACGGCGGTCAGTTTCGAAACGGCGAAGAGCCGACTGCGCTACGCTCGCACGAAGCTACGTCAACTGCTCGGCGACTACGCATGAACGGATCGCTGCCACCAGACGAGGAACGCGACGACGGCGGCGAGCGCTACCGCCGCGCTCGCGACTGGGACCAGAGCCGACCGAGTGATGCGACCCGCGCCGCGATCCTCGCGCATGCGCGGCTGATCGCCGGCGCGGATGATGCGGCGCATGCGGCGCACGAGCCGGAGCTGCCGCCCGCAGCCAACGAGGCCGGCTGGTGGCGGCGTGGCGCTGCCATGGCAGCGGTGGCAGCGCTCGCCGGCCTGCTCCTCGTTCCGTACCACCGTGGCCGGGAGTCTGGTCCCGAGCTGCGGGTGCCCGGCGCGGCGACGATCGAGGTACAGGCGTCGTCCGCGCCGGCCGCCGGCAACGCTGACGTATCGAGCGCGACGACGGCTCCTGCGCCGCGTGCAGCCGCAGAGTCGGCCAGTCGTGCAGATCGGCCGGAAGTGGCTTCCGATTCGCAAGTGGCAGTCGCGGCGAGTGACGGGCGCAGCGCTGCGCCGGCCGTGCCGTCGCCGCAGTCACCGGCGCTGGCGGGCGCGGCGGTGGCTCCCGCACCAATGGCTGCGTATGCGCCGCGCATGGCGACGAGCGCCGCCGTCGCGCAAGCTGGTCGCGCGCCCGCCGAGTCAGCGCCGGCCGCGGCCCGGGCGGCGGACGCCGTCGCGCGGGCGGCCGAGCCCGCGGTGGCCGGCAATGCGGCAGGTGCCATTGCGCACACGCCCCTGATGATCGCTGTAATGCACAGGGACGCCGCGGCGGTCGAACTGCTGCTCGCCCAGGGTGCCGACCCGAACCTCGCCGATGCCGATGGGACGACGCCGCTCGCCGCGGCGCGTCGCCAACAGCTCATGGCGATCGTGACGCTGCTCGAGCGCGCCGGGGCGCACGCACCGCCCTAGGCGCTGGCGGCGACAGGCCGTCGCCGGACGATCGGATGGCGCTGGAAAGGTCAGGTCCGATCGATGGCGGTGTCGGGACAATGCCGCGATCCCGCGCGCCGGCGCGTCCGTCGCGGGCCAGCCCACGGTCCTCGGCAACGCACGATCAATCGACGTTGAGGTCACCTCGGCGCGGAGCGTCGGGCGACTTCGCTGCTCGGCACGGCACCAATGCCGACGCAGCAACGCCGGACCGCGAGTGGGACTCCACGTCCCCGGGGTCGATCCGAACCGCTCGCCCGCTGCCTCATCTGCGCGCATGGCGGCCGCCGGAGTGCACCGAATTCGGTCACGCTGCATCGCCGCCGACCAGCGGGAATTTCCGCATCCGGGGAGATTCCCGGCGTGATGGAGTGGAGGCGCCGCTTCATTATGGTGCGGCGCTAAGGTGCTTCGAAAAAAGGCTTTGTTCGCTCGGCGGCGTGCCTGCTAGGATCGGGCGCATTCGAAAAATAAGTGGGGAGGAAGTGCTAGCCTATGAAATTCCGGATTCGTGCCCTCGGCATTGCGCTGGTCGTGCTCGCGACGCTGCCGCAGGCCGCCGTCTCGCAACAGACAACCTCTACCAGCGCGACATCGGGATCGGCGGTCGGCGGCGATCTCGAAGAGGTCGTCGTGAACGGCATCAAGCGCGGCGAGTTGATTCTGCCGACCACGGTCACATCCACGTCCGCCTACGGTCTGGATCTCGGCGTGATGGACACTCCGCGCAATAACACCGTCCTGTCGAAGGCGCAGCTCGATGCGCTCAACATTCAGAACCCGGGCGGCTTCTCGTACCTGACCTCAAGCAGCTATTCGGATGCCTCGTTCGGCGAGCCGAACGTGCCGCGCATCCGTGGCCAGTATGGCGACATGTTCTTCAACGGCATGCGCGACAGTTTCACGCTGAATGGCTACGGGGCGCCGATCAGTTTCAACAGCGTCGATACCATCGACATCATCAAGGGGCCCGCGAGCGTTCAGGCCGGACCGGGCGCGGGCGTTGGCGGCGCGATCGACATCACCACCAAGATGCCCTCGTCGACGAGGACGACAGAGACCTACAACCTGGAATTCGACAGCCAGCAGAAGCGGCGAGCGTCCGTTGACATCGATGGACCGCTGAGTGCGAACGTCTCCGGGCGCGTGAGCTTCACGACCGACGACAGCGGCAGCTACTACTACGACATGTACTTCCACCAGCAGTCGCTGTTCGGCGCGCTGCTCGTGGATGTGTCGCCGCGCTACAACATCCTTTTCACGGCCGGTTTCGAGGACACGCGCTACCGCGAAAACGACGGCGTCAACCGCGTCAATCAGAATCTAATCGACAACGGCACGTATCTGACCGGCGCCGCGGTCGGACCGATATCCGGGTACGGAACCGAAGTACTGCTGAACGGGTCGACCACTCTCAACGACCGCGTGCTGATTGACGAGCCCAATGGCACTGGCGCCCACTCCCTGCACATCAAGGGTCAGATCATCCAGACGCTGAAGGCCTCGGATGACTTCACCATCGTCAACAACACGTTCTATGACTATCTGAACCGCTACAACCAGACGATGGATTACTACGCCGATACCGCGATCGGCAGCTATACGATCGAGAACAAGACTGACTTCAAGGTCAAGTTCGCCGCCGGCGACGTGAAACATGACATCGATGCGGGCTTCACCTATCGCTACGCTCACGTTCTCGACATCCAGAACGAAGCGAACGAGCCGGTCAGCGTCTTCGACCTGTCTGCAAGTCCGAGTAGCTGGATATTCCCGGCGTCAGCCCAGGCCGGCGGCGGTGCGCAGCTCTACAGCGCCGCGTTCGGTCACGTGCAGTGGGGAGTGGCGGCCAGAAATCCGTACTTTCTCGACGACACCATCGACTCGAACCTGCAGGATGCGGCGATCTTCCTCGAACACCGCATGCAGTTCTCCCCGCAGTGGAGCGTGCTGTATGGCCTGCGTGGCGACCTCGTGCAGTTGAACGAATCTGACCCGCTTGGCGGACCCGGAGTCCTGTTCGGTCTGCCACAGTCGGAATCCACCAGCTGGTACGGTCTCTACAACGGGAACGTCAGCGTCGTGTATACGCCGTCCGCGCATGTATCGGCGTACTTGACCTACAACAACGCACAGTACGTCCTTCCCAATGCCAATGATGGCGCGGTGGGCACCTTTGGGATCAACCCAACGACGCAGCTGCGGCAGAACACGCTGCTCGAGGAAGCGGGCGTGAAGTTGGACCTGCTCGACAAGGCACTGTTCGTCTCTACCGCAATCTACAAGCAGGAGCGCGCCATTCCCTCTGGCCAGGGCGGCCTGCAGCATTCCTGGGCACACATCAAGGGCGCGGAGATCGAGCTGAATTACCAGCCCAATCCTCACTTTTTTGCAACTGCCAGCTACTCGTACCTGCACACGGTGCTCGATACGCCGGAGACCTTCTGGAATTTCCCGGCCTACCCGGGCGTCAACTACGACGGTGCCGGTACCGCCGCCGTGTGGCAATCGAACCAGTCCTTCCTTGACCCGGGTGTGCCGCAGCACCTGTTCAACGTGCTCGCGAACTACAAATCGAGTTCCGGCTTCGGGGCCCAGGCGAACATCCAGGTGACCGGACCCGTCGAGACCACGCAGTCCGGCTACCTGAACGTCGCGGCAACGGTCGCCGGCTACCCGCCGCTGCCGGCGGCCCTGGTGTCGACGCTGACCGCGAACGGCGGTTACTACCAATCGCCGACGATTCCCTGGCAGTACACCCTGAACGCCGCGGGCTTCTACTCGTCAGGGAGATATACGGTGAAGCTCTCCGTGTACAACCTGACCGACCGCCACAATCTCGTCAATGACTACCCGTTCTACGGCAACGACTTCATCACGCGGGTACCGCCGCGAAGCTTCGACGTGAGTCTGACCGGCAAGTTCTGATCTGGTGCCGCGCGTCCGGCAGGCAGCGCTCCTCGAGGTCTCGCGGTGCGCTGCGATATCGGCACTCCGGACCTGCCGGGTCGCGCGTAGCGCGCACCTGCCTCAGGCGAAGCGTCCGGCCTCTTCGAATGTCAGGCGCGGATTGCGAGGATAGACTGATTCTGGCTTGCCGTGTCCGAGCGAGCAGATGAAATTGGACTTGATGCGCGTGCCCGCGAAAAATGCCTGATCGACCGCTGCATTGTCGAAACCCGACATCGGTCCGCAATCCAGGCCCAGTGCGCGTGCTGCGAGGATGAGATAGGCGCCTTGCAGGCTCCCGTTTCGCATCGCCGTCACTTCCGCCACGCCCGGCTGCAGGAACCACTGCCGCATCATCTCCCCGCGGGCGGGCGACAGTTTCAGCAGCGTGTCGGGGAAATCCAAGTCATAGCCGACGATCACGGTGAGTGGCGCCGCCAGGATCTTGGCGCGATTACCCTCCATTGCGAGCGCGGCGAGACTGGCCTTTCCTTCGGTACTCCGCACCCAGACAAACCGCGCCGGGGAGGCATTCGCTGACGTGGGACCCCACTTGAGCAGATCGTAGAGGGTGCGTACCGTGCTCTCGGCGACGGGCTCGTCGGTCCAGCCATTGTGGGTTCTGGCGGTGCGAAACAACTGGTCGAGCGCCTGCTCCGATACGGAATGTCCCATGGTGTTGTCCCGGCTCCGGCAGATGGTATAAAAGGGTAACCAGAGGCTACGACTGAAACCAGCGATGCGCAAGACGGCACTGCAATGATACCTAGGCACATCCATGTAACTGCCGCCAACGCGGCGACACGCGCGCGGCAGCGCGCCACTCGACTCCAAGCGGGCGCACAGTGAAGAAAGCTCTCGCGGGCAAAGGCAAGTTCGAG